>Ga0315336_1001225_pt1 | contig 53476 bp, 51 predicted proteins | sample ASW5metaG_FD_204512 | JGI IMG/M metagenome (GOLD analysis project Ga0315336, IMG submission 204512) | Ammonia-oxidizing marine archaeal communities from Monterey Bay, California, United States - ASW #5 | ecosystem: Environmental > Aquatic > Marine > Intertidal zone | place: USA: California...
AGCTCGACCGTCTGGGCTCCGTCCAGTGGCCATGCACCGATGCCGCCCCCGAAGGCACACCGATCATGCACGTGGATAAGTTCGTGCGCGGCAAGGGACGCTTCATGTTGACCGAATTCGTGGCGACTGAGGAGCGCGCGAACCGTTCCTTTCCCTTGATCCTGACCACAGGGCGCATCCTCAGTCAATACAATGTGGGCGCCCAGACCCGGCGTACCAAAAATAACCTCTGGCATGACAAGGACGTGATGGAGATCCATCCCCACGATGCCGAAGTTCGCGGTATCGAAGACGGAGACTTGGTTTCCATCTCTAGCCGTATCGGGGCGACTACCCTTCATGCCCAAGTGACCGATAGAGTCCCCGCCGGTGTCGTCTACACGACCTTCCATCACCCCGTCAGCGGTGCCAACGTCATCACCACGGAGTATTCCGATTGGGCCACCAACTGCCCCGAATACAAAGTGACGGCGGTGCAGGTGGTGCGCTCCAACCGCCAATCCGATTGGCAGGAGGACTGGGCCGAACGAGAAGTCACCCAGAAACGCATTTCGGCGCAACTTGCGGAATAGGGACGGGACATGGTGCGATCAGTTGACAATCAGGGTACTGCTTTCACCGGCCGGGGATCGGTGCCCGTCACCGTCCTGGTCAAGGAAACTGGCGCTGCCCATGAAAGGAAATCATGGCAGCTGGCCGAGGAGGCACCCGTCAACCTCGCTTATAATGGCCATCCTCACGTGGTGATGATGGCGACACCCCAGGATCTTGAGGATTTCGCGCGGGGTTTTTCTCTCTCGGAAGGGGTGCTGGCTTCTTCAGCGCTGATCAAAGACGTCGTGGTGGAATCTGTCGAGGGCGGCATCATGATCAATGTCGTCACCGTGCCCAAGGCCGAGGTTTCCAAGGAACGCCAGGCGCGGTCCCTCGAAGGAAGAACAGGCTGCGGCATTTGCGGCATGCAGAGGCTGGAACAGGTGGTGCGCAACGTTCGACCCGTCGCCCCCGGTTTCATCGCCGATGTCGATGCGATGGCCCGTGCATTCGCGGAACTGCCCGGCCGTCAGATCCTGAACCAGGAAAATAAATCTCTTCATGGTGCGGCATGGTGCGCACCCGACGGCAAAATCCTGTACATCCGCGAGGATGTCGGCCGTCACACGGCCCTGGATAAACTGATCGGCGCTCTCGCCGCGGCAGAGGTGGATACGTCTGACGGTTTTGTGGTGATGACCAGCCGTTGCAGTTTTGAGCTGGTTCAGAAAACGTCGTCGGTGGGTGTTCCATGCCTTGCCACAGTGTCGGCGCCGACCTCCCTTGCCCTCGATCTCGCGGGGCGGGCGGGGATGATCTTGGCATCGCTTTCCGAAGACGGCGTGGTGATGTTCGAAATGCCGGAACCAGATGTGACGGAGATGGTCTAGTGGCCTCTTCCGATATCGTTCGCATGGCCAACCAAATTTCCGATTTTTTCAACGCCTATCCCCACGATGAAGCGGTTCGGGAGACTGCCACGCATCTTCGCAATTTTTGGGATCCGCGCATGCGCACACAGCTGTCCGACCACCTTTCCAACGGTGGGGAAGGGCTCAGCGAAACCGCGCTCGATGCTGCACGGCTCCTCGCGGAGGAGGCCAAGGCCGCGCCTTGATCCCCGCATCTTCAATATCAAAGTGACGGCCGATTGCCCTGCGTCCCAGCATCCGGCATATTGGCCATGAAAAATCCCAAACCCTCGTGGGTTCTGGACTGCCCCCGCGGATTGCGTGTATAAGCCCGCCAGCCCTCGCCACACGTGGTTCACGCTGGAGACCTGAATGCTGGACCTAAAGCTCAAAGTCATCGCGATAAAAGAGCTGACCGCCAATATCAAGATGTTCGAGTTGGTTAATGCCGACGGCGGAGAGCTGCCGCCGTTCGAGGCGGGCGCGCATATCGACTTCCGCATAGGCAACGGATTGATCAGGTCTTATTCCCTTGCCAATGATCCAGCGGAGAGGGAACGCTACGTCACCGCGGTGTTGCGGGAGCCCGAAGGCGGTGGCGGGTCCAAATGGATGCATGACGAAGTTAACGTGGGCGACGTGCTGTCTGCCTCCGAGCCGATACAAAACTTCCCGCTGGATGAACGGGCGCCACTATCGATCCTGTTGGCCGGGGGTATCGGGATTACGCCGCTGATGGCCATGGGATACCGGCTGCAGGCCCAACATTTGCCTTGTCATCTGCATTACTGCAGCAAGACGCCCGAGGAGACGGCCTTTTTGGATGAGGTGAAGGCTTTGTACGGCGATGATCTAACATTCCACCACGACGGCGGCGATCCTTCCAAGGGTATCAATCTCAAGGAGACCTTCGCGGCTCCGCCCGATGGCGCCCATCTTTATTTTTGTGGCCCCCCCGGTTTGATCCGCGCGGCCCAGGAAGCAACCGCCCACTGGCCCGAGGGAACAGTGCACTTCGAGCTGTTCACCAGCGCGCGGACGGAAGAGGAAAGCGCCGAGATTGCCGTCCGCGCCAGCGGCGACGAGGCGTTCGAAATAGAGCTCTCGAGGAGCGGCCAAACTCTCACGGTGCCGGCCGACAAGTCTATCCTCGACGTGCTTCTCGATAGCGGCTTAGGGGTACCCTATGCTTGCGAGGAAGGTTGGTGCGGGGCTTGCACAATCGATCTGGTGTCGGGCAAGGCCGATCATCGCGATGAGGTCCTGAGCGATGCCGAAAAATTGGCCAATACCAAAATTCAGGTTTGCTCCTCCCGCGCTTTGCCGGGTGAAAAGCTCATTCTCGATTTATGATTGAGCTCCTTAGCAATCATTTCAGAAACGGCTAATCCCAGTCAGAATACTAGATTTTGATTCAGATGTAGTTGGCGGGGTTGTTACGATTGCGGATTCCGGCTTTAATTTGAGACAACAAAAATATGTAAATGAGATAAGAAAGTTATGCATCTTGAAATCAGCTAATTTTACAGTGAAAAGACTTTCTCCAGCGTTGGGCGCCGAAATTTTCGGCATAGATTTACGACACCCCCTGCTACCTGTGGTTGTCGATGAAATTCTGGCCGCTTGGCGTGAGCATATTGTTTTGGTTTTTCGGGATCAAGAACTGACTATGGAGCAACAGCTCTCATTTGCTGGTAATTTTGGTGAATTGGGAGAGCGTAAACAGGCGCCTGAAGATTTGCGTGAGCGAACTGAGGGAGTCTATCAAACAAATGATAATATCCTTCTTGTTTCCAACATAAAGGTTGATGGCCAACCCATTGGTGCATTTGGTGATGCCGACATGTGGTTCCACATTGATTCCGGTTACGCCGAATGTCCCTATAAATACACCTTTCTTTACGGCTTGGAACTGCCCCCAAAGGGTGGAAATACATTGTTTTCCAATACCTATCTTGTTTATGATGCCTTGCCTAAAGAGTTGAAGGATAAACTCGAGGGGCGAAGAGCACTGCACATTCACGAATACAAGCGCACAGAGAAGGTTGATATTAAAAAAGATATCAGTGGCTCTCCGCATTACTATCATCCCGTTTTCATCACTCATCCTGAAACCAGAAAAAAGGCTGTTTTTGTTGATCGCCTTATGACCCGTTTAATTGAGGGTTTAGAGGAAGAAGAAAGTGAGAGTATACTTAATAAACTGTTCGATCTGATTGAAAGTCCTCAGTTTATTTTTGAACATGTCTGGCGATTGGGAGATGTTGTGATGTGGGACAATCGGGTTGCAGTTCACGGGCGTACTTGGTTCCCCACAAATCAAAATAGGTTGCTCCGACGCTGTGTTGTAATAGGAGAGCAACCCTACGAGTAAAATGGCGTGCGTATAGCGTGCATGTAAGAAGTGAAATGAGACCGAAACTGCACTTAATTTGGGAGACTTGATGTGATCAAATCGGCAATAAAATTTATCACTTTTCTGGGAGTTTTGTCCCTTTTCAGCATACCGACAATTGCTAAGGATTTTTATAAAGGTAAGCGGCTTACGCTGGTTGCCTCAGGTGGGGCTGGAGGTGGATATGATAATTACACCCGCCTTCTAAGCCGGCATTTACCGAAATATATCCCGGGAAATCCTAGGGCAAGGGTACAAAATCTAAATGCCGCAGGCGGAATGGTGCTGGCTAATTATACCTATAATAAGGCGAAGAAGGATGGCACTTACATTGCTAATATAAGAACTAGTGTCCTGTTGGAGGAAATGTTTGGCAACAAGGCAGTCAAATTTGACGGGCGCAAGTTTCAATATATTGGTAATTTGAATGAAGATACAGATTCATGCCTTGTGTGGCATAAAACAGGCGCAACATCGATCAAGGACTTTTATACCCGAGAGTTTATCACCAGTGGTAATAGCCGTGCATCAATGTCGTTTTCATTCCCTGCTGCATACAATTACATACTGGGCACTAAGTTTAAAATTATCCTTGGATACCGTGGGACTCCTGCAAGAATCTTAGCAATGGAGCGTGGTGAGATTGAAGCCACTTGTGGTTTAACCACAACTACGATTAAAGCCCGGCTCCCCCAAGTATTAAAGAGTGGGAAAATTAGGGTTTTGGCAATTGCTGGCAATGATCCCGATAAAGATTTTAAGGGCACTCCTAATATGTTGGATCAAGCCAAGAACCCAGAGGACCGTGCAGCATTAAAGTTCTTGTTTAGTCAAATGCAAATTGCACGAATTTTTGCGGTTCCACCTGGCACACCCAAAAGCAGGGTCGCTATTTTGCGGAAAGCTTTCATTGCTGGGCTGTCATCAGAAGCCTTTAAAAAAGATGCCAAGCGGACCAGAACTGATGCGGTTTGGAGTGATGGCTTCAAGGTGACGAAAATTGTCAACGATATGTATGCATCAGATCCTACTGTTGTTGCCCGTCTCAGAGAAGCCCTAACCGCGAAAGCGTCGAAGAGGAAACTAGTTTACAGGACAGTCAATATTAAAATTCTAAAGACCAAGCGTAAGGGCGGAAGAATTTATTTTAAGGATGGTGGAAAAAAGGTGCTAGCGTATGTCAGCGGTAAAAGAACAAAAGTTAAAATTGGTGGAAAAAAGTCTAAAAAATCTAAAATTAAAAAAGGAATGAGTTGTGCAGTAAAATATGCAGGATCCTATACAAAGGCTAAATCAGTTACCTGCAAATAATTAATAATCATTTTATTAAAGGCCCGGCAACTTAGCCGGGCCTTTTCGTTTATGAATTAGTTACAATTAGAATTTTATTCGTTTAGCTTTGTTATTCATTGATAGACATAGCTGTGATCAAGGGAGGAGCTTGACCGATGCCAAGACCAAGAAGTTTGGAATGGCCTGATAGGGCTAGAATATGCATGACGTTCATCGTCCCCTGGGAGGTCTGGCCAGAGAACTTTGGGACTAGTAAATCCGGTCAGCGCACCGCTGGCCACCACATTCCGCCGCCCGATGCTCCCTTTAATAAGAGCATGTCAGCGATTACCGAACGCGAATACGGCGATCGTACTGGTATATGGCGACTATTAGATACCTTTGAAAAATATGACATTAAGGCCTCCTTACTTCTAAATGGGGTCAAAGCTGAGGAACTCGGGCGTGAGGAAAACGCCGACCTTTTGGCCGAAGTAAAGAACCAGGGCCATGAATATTCTTCCGAAGGCTATGTGCATGAATACTCCTACATGTACACGAGGGAGGAAGAAGACGATTCCATGAAGAAGACCATCAAAGCCTTCGAAAACTCTTTAGGGGAAAGGCCCACTGGCTATCTTTCGCCAGGGCATTGCTTTACAGATAATACTCTCGATTTGGTGGTGGAGAACGGCTACACCTGGTGGGCAGATCCACTTAACGACGACCAGCCCTATACACTGGAATCGGACAATAAGAAGGTGGTTGTTATCCCTTACAACATTTCCGGCTGCAACGATTATTCAACTTACAAGGGTGACCGGACACCGCGCGATTTGATGGGTATATGGAAGGACCAGTTCGACCAGCTCTATGAGGAAGGCACCCAGGGGTATCCCAAGTTCTTCTCTATCAATTTTCATCCCTTTGTATCAGGCACACCTTACCGCACTCGCGTAATCCGGGAATTTCTAGATTACGTGCGGGGCCACGACAAGGTTTGGTTTGCGCCACGGATCGAGATCGCCAATTGGTGCCTGAAGAAGGGGTATTGATAACACTACCCATGGGGTCCGGATCGGCTGACTGAGCCGATCTTACCATTAACACCATAAAATCTGTTAGTGCAGGCATAGCGGGGATTGAAGATGCTTTTCATCAATAACGATCAAGTCGCTGAATTGTTAACCATGAAGGACTGCATCCGCGTGCAGGAAGAAGCATTCAAGGCCCAGGAGAATGGCGGCGCCATCCACCGCCCTCGGATCGATATGTATACGCCTTGCGAGCGTGAAGATGGTTATTACCGTTGGGGTACTATGGAGGGATGGTACGATGGCATCTTCTCGATACGTATGAAATCCGACGTGATCACCTGGCCGCAATCAGATAATTCCGGCTGGACTGAGGAAAAATACTGTATGCAGTCGGGAACTTTTTGCGGACTAATCATGGTCTTTTCCTCGGAAAACGGTGAACCCCTGGCGATGATCAATGATGGGGTGTTGCAGCACATGCGCGTGGGGGGTGGAGCTGGGATAGGCGTTAAATACCTCTCACGAAAAAATTCAAAGACCATCGGCATGCTGGGTTCCGGCGGAATGGCACGAACATTCCTCGCTGCCTATATGCGCGTGCGTGCAATCGAATTCGTGAAGGTCTATAGCCCTACAAAAGCCCATCGTGAAGCCTTCGCCAAGGAAATGAGCACAACGCACGGAATAGAGGTGGAGCCTGTTGATTCCCCTCGCGACGCGGTCCGTGGAGTCGATATTCTTTCCACCAATACCGATTCTATGACACCTACCTTCGAGCCCGATTGGTTGGAGGCGGGTATGCATGTTGCCATGCTGGGGCCTTGCGAGGTCAGTCCTGAAGCCGAGGCGTGCATAGACGTTAAAATCAGGCAAGGGGTGGGAGGACTTTCAATGCCTGAGAGCCAACGCATTCAGATGGAGGTGGGCATGAGTCCACTGGCTTATATCGGCGGCAGCAAAGAAGAAATGGAGCGCCTACCACCAAAAACCCAAGGTTCTGGATTCGGCGGTGATTATCCCGATTTCTGTGATCTGGTTTTCGGCCGGGCGCAAGGGCGGACCAATGAAGATCAGATCACCTTCTATCACAACATGGGAAACCAGGGACTTCAGTTCGCCGCCGTTGGTGGGCTCGTATACCGCTTGGCCGCTGAAAAGAAAATGGGTAACTCTGTCCCGACCGATTGGTTCGTCCAGGATATCAGGGATTGAAGGAGCGGAAGATGTCCTAGGGCGGGGATGAAAGCGCGCTATAAATGTATTTAATTTCTAATCGTTATTGCAGGATGCTGTCTGATTACACGATCTCCATGAGCGTCATCAAATTGGCTTCGATCTGGTACCATGTGGAGACCGCCCGCCCGCCCGGCGTGCAGTGGGTATGGTGTCACCAGAACCGCGGCGGTCGCCTATTAAATGTGATCTCTATCAAGAACTCTTTTCCCACTGATTCACGCCAGGCCGTCCAGCTTTGCTGTAACGTTCATGCGGGCAACTATCTTGGGCGATGTCTACATGCTGCGATCCAATTGAAAATATCGATATTACGCGCCGGTATATCGCGGCATTGGATTCCCTCAGGCGGCGCGGCGTGGGGATAAGTCAATTTTCGGGCCATCATCGATGCCTACCGGTGGTTCGAATGGAAGGATGAATTCTCGCCGGGAGAAGAATTCTTACTGGAACTTGCGGCTAAGACCAAAGAAGAAGTGGGTACATCTTCTCGACTAAGTATTTGTAAATGAGACGGACGCCCAACTCGGCGCCCGATTGCTATCGTCACCCTGATAAAGCTTGCTGGCCCGCGCAATAATTTATCAAAAAAGATTGTGAGAAAACCACATGAGAAGACCCAAACGCTCCCGCGCAGCCGAGGCATTCGGGCCGTCTTTTTGGGTTTTTTCCGGCGTCGCTGCGATCGCCGCCTGGGCGGCCTGGGAGCTGAAAGGCGCCGCGGCTATTAGTGTGGCCCTTGCGGGCGATCTTGACATTCTTCTCTTCCTTCTCCCCCGAATGATCGGTGGCATGTTGCTGGCCGGCCTGGTCCAGGCGATATTGCCGCCGGAATTGGTCGCCAAGTGGGTGGGCGAAGAATCCGGCTTCCGTGGAATTGTAATCGGGGCCGCCGTTGGTGCGCTGACGCCGGGTGGGCCCATGACGTCGTTTCCCATCATCGTCGCCTTTTACATGTCGGGCGCTGACCGCGGTGCTCTGGTGGCCTATCTGACAGGTTGGTCGCTCCTGGGTTTCCAGAGGACTCTGGTTTGGGAATTGCCGCTTATGGGTGGTGAATTCACCCTGTACAAGATCGCCGCGGTCATCGCCCTGCCGATACTTGCTGGGATGATTGCCCGACTCATCCCCATGGGCTCGGTAGGGCCCGGGCGTGGGGAAGAAGTTTAGAATGAGCGGAATTTTTGGACCTGGGGTAATGATCATTTGGGTGATGGTGGCGGCTGTCTTCCTCATTGCCTTTCGTCAACCAGGAACTCGTCACCATCAGGGGGTGAAGCGCGGCTTTGACATGTTTCTCGTCAACGGGCCTCGAATTTGTGTTGCCATTCTTGCCGCCGGTTTCATTTCGCAGATCCTGCCCGAGGATCTCGTCGCCGAATGGCTTGGTGAAAGTGCTGGCTGGCAGGGTATTCTGATCGGATGTGCGGTAGGGCCATTCTTTCCCGGCGGACCTCTAGTGATCATGCCCCTTGTGCTAGCGCTATTCAAAGCCGGCGCGGGGGTGCCGGCTTTGGTCGCCCTTCTTGCCACCGCATCAACATGGGGGATTCATCGCATTTTCATGTTCGAGATTCCCATGATGGGTGGGCGTTTCACGGGATTGCGCCTGTTTTCTTCCATTGCCATACCACCTTTAGCTGGATTGCTTGCAGCACTTTTGGTTCATTTTCTGGGCCCGCCTGCAATGCCACATTGAATGATCTCTTCCTATCCTACTCCTGGGATCCTTGTGCCCTGAGGCAGTGTAGGGGTAATCTAAGTCCATACGTTTCAGAGCACTGTCATGGGCAGGTTAATCAGAACACTCCACTGATGGAGTTGTACAAGACAACAGGGAGTATGGAGTAATGCAGTGGAAATTCGCATCTACGGGTATGGGTGCACGAAAGGCACTTAAGACAGACTGCGGATAGGATGTGTTATTGAGGCCTGAAGCCCGCTATGAACGGTACTTTCAGGCCTCAAATCACCCTTGCATGTTCGGGCGCGCCCTGCCAAAGTACGCTGGCAAGGCAGCCTTGATCGAGGAGGTCTTAGAGGGCCCCTTGAGGGGCCCTTCGGAGAATTAAGGGGAGACTTGACCATCGGTGATACTGGCCGGTTGGGGTTGTCAGGTTGATGTTGGTTTGGGAAGCGGGTTCGCCGTGGGAATTTCAGGGTTCCACGGCGCTGAAATTTCTCGTATTCCTGCTAGAATAAGATGTTCCGATCCTGGGCTTTAAGGCCAGGACGAATAACGAATTATAGAGAGCAGGGGGAATTTATGGCGACAATAAAAAAATCCGGTGCCGCAACTAAAGGTAAGAAGCCCTTTAGGAGACCTATACCGGTTCCTAAAAAACCAAGGGTTAAACGCGCCGGCTCGGGGAGGTTCAACTCCGATGTCATCGTTGATATGATGCATATGTACAACTTCCCGTTTGCTGCTATCAACCCCGGGGCTAGTTATCGGGGTCTGCACGACTCCGTAGTCAATTATGGCGGTAATTATCCTCGCATGATGTTGTGTACCCATGAGGAAACTGCGGTGCAGATCGCCCATGGCTATTCCCGTGCAACGGGAAAGGCGATGATCGCTATCGTCCACAACTTGGTGGGTCTTCTCCATTCCAATATGGCGATTTATTATGCCTATATCGACCGCGCTCCGGTCTTTATCGTCGGTGCAACGGGGCCACTCAATGAGACCAAGCGGCGTCCCAAAATTGACTGGATCCACACTGCCAACGGCCAAGGCGCGGCAATCCGTGAATACGTGAAATTCGATTACCAGCCAGCCACGGTAGACGGTGTCCCTGAAGCTTTTGCACGTGCTTATTCGGTCATGATGACCAATCCCCAAGGCCCTGTTTACATGTGTTACGACGCCTGGCTCCAGGAAGAGAAGTTGGACCGTAAAATACCGTTACCGCCAAATTCTGCTGTGAAGGTTCCGGCCAAGATGGCGCCGGATCACGAGCAGATCGAAAAAGTGGCTGAGCTATTGGTTAAGGCCAAGAATCCTGTCCTTCTCGCCGAGTACGTAGGCCGAACCGAGGAAGGCTACAATGCGCTGGTCAAGCTCGCTGACACAGTCCAGGCTGCAGTCTACGATCTCGACGCACGCACAAATTTCCCCGGCGTTCACCCTCTGAATTTGTCAATGATCGATGAAATTTGGACTAATACCGACCTTATCGTTGGCCTTGATGTTGAGGATTGGGAGCGACCGACTACACGCTTGGTATCAACCACGCGGACACTCAAGCGAAAAACTCCAGCTGGGTGCAAGTTTGTCGATATAGGATTTGGCGAGTTGAAAATTTCCGGCTGGTCGTTGGATTACCAGCGCTTGCTGCCTTTCGACCTTCGTATAATTGGCGATACGGACCTCGCCATTCCTATGTTGACCGCAGCTTGCCGTCGGCTGATCAATCGCAGTGGCGCTATCAAAAATCGTATCAAGGCGCGCGGTACTCGGATTGCCAAACTTCACAACCGCAAACGTAACGAATGGCGTCGCGCTGGTGTTGATTCAAGGTTGCGGGCCATGAGCCCAATTCCTCATGCAGTGCTTGCCACTGAGATTTGGGATGTCATAAAGGGTGAGGACTGGGTGTTGACGGCTGGTGCGCTTGAAGATTGGGCGCGTAAAATTTGGGATTTTGATGCCCATTATCGGCATCCTGGTAAATCTCTCGGTACATCGACTCAAATTGGCCTGTCACTGGGTGCGGCCCTCGCCCACAGAGATAAGGGTAGACTGGTTATCGATATTCAGCCCGATGGAGACCTGATGTTCGACGCAGGTTCTTTATGGATCGCTGCCAAACATAACCTGCCAATGTTGATCATCATGTATAACAATCGTGCGTATTATAATGACTGGGAGCACCAAATTAGGATGGCAGAGTTACGTAAGACCGACATCGATAAGGCCTATGTCGGAATGGACCTATGTGATCCTGATCCGGACTTTTCCGGTCTCGCTCGCGCTATGGGCTGGTACGGTGAAGGGCCCATTGACAGGGCCGAAGACGTGCAGCCGGCGCTGCGGCGGGCCATCGCCAGGGTCAAGGCAGGACAGCCAGCGTTGATCGATACCATCACCCAACGCCGTGATGCCTTTAACAAGTAGATAGATCAGCTGATTGTTGGCAGAGATCGTTAGGGGCATCGTGATGCCATCATCCATTGGGATTGGCGTGGAGAAGAGAGGGCGAGCTGCCGGAGTGGCCTATTCCTTAATCTACTGTAGTTTTACCCATGTAGGCCGGGACTATGCGTAGACTCGTCGTCGGCATGTCCGGCGCCTCGGGTGCCATTTACGGAATCCGCATGCTTGAGGTGCTTCGCGAAGTAGATGATATCGAGGTTCACCTCGTGATGTCGCCTTCGTCCGGGCGCACCATCCATGACGAAACCGACTGGAAGGTTTCTGATGTCGAGGCCCTGGCTGACGTGGTCTACAATTATCAGGATATAGGAGCTTCGCTGTCGAGCGGTTCCTACCGCCACGACGGGATGATCATAGCGCCGTGCTCGGTCAAGACCTTGTCGGGAATCGTCAATTCATACGATGATAACCTCCTCGTGCGCGCGGCGGACGTCGCACTTAAGGAAAAACGACGCGTGGTCCTTTTGGTTCGCGAGACACCATTGCACCTTGGCCATATCGAATTAATGGCACGGGCAGCGCAATACGGCGCAGTCGTGATGCCACCAGTTCCAGCATTCTACATCCGGCCCAAGAGCCTGGATGACGTGATTAACCAAAGCGTGGGAAAGTCACTTGATTTTTTTGATATTTCCCACACACTTTTCCGACGATGGAAAGAGACGGATCCACCAGATGATTAACCTGGGGAATTCTTTATCTGACTAGGCAGCTTTTAGAACCGTGTGATTAAGCACGGAGACCTTGAATCAATCCATACCAAAACAGGTGGGGTACCATGGATTATGTAATGTTAATGCTATCCAGCGCAGGTGATGCGCTGATCATTATGTCCGATCCGATGCGGCTTCTCTTTTTATTCGGGGGTGTCGTTATCGGTCTGGTCCTGGGAGTCATTCCAGGTCTCGGCGGTCTCGTCGGTATGGCACTGTTGTTGCCATTCACATTTGATATGGACAAGTTCGCGGCTTTCGCATTCCTCCTTGGGATGGGCGCTGTGACCACGACGTCGGACACCATTCCCGCAGTGTTATTCGGGGTGCCTGGAACCACTGGATCGGCGGCGACAATTCTCGACGGTCATCCCATGGCGCGTAACGGCGAGGCCGGGCGTGCTTTTGGTGCTGCATACACGGCGTCGATGATGGGTGGCATATTCGGGGCCATACTACTGGCCGTGTCGATACCCATACTTCGCCCGGTGATGCTTTATCTTGGATCGCCGGAGCTTCTGTCCTTCTCAGTGTTCGGTCTTTCCATGGTTGCTGTGCTGTCAGGTAGTTCGCCCATGCGCGGCGTGGCCGCAGCCTGTGTTGGCTTGCTAATTGCTATGATTGGTTCCGATCCTCAGACCGGAACTTTGCGCTGGACATTGGATTCTCTTTACCTCTGGGACGGGCTGCCCATTGTTCCGGTGACAATTGGCCTGTTTGCTCTGCCGGAATTAGCAGACATGGCCATCACCCGGTCCTCTATCGCTACTGATTCAGATGAAGCAAAATCGGCGGATATGGATACTCATACAGGCCAATGGTTGGGTGTCCGCGATACCTTTACCCATTGGTGGCTTGTTATTCGCGTGGCTTGGCTAGGTGCCGCTCTTGGTGCCATCCCAGGTCTTGGAGCTGCTATCGTTGACTGGGTTGCTTATGGACACGCCGCCCGCACCGAACCAGGTGCGGCAGAGACCTTTGGTAAGGGAGATGTCCGTGGCGTACTGGCTTCTGAAGGCTCCAACAATGCCAAGGATGGCGGCGCTCTTGTTCCCACCATCGCCTTCGGCGTTCCAGGGTCAGCTTCTATGGCTATTCTGCTTGGTGCCTTCCTGATCCATGGCCTAATTCCAGGCCCGGACATGCTTACTAAGCATCTGGATGTGACATATTCTATGGTGTGGTCGATCGCCATTGCCAACATCCTCGGCGCTGGTCTTTGTTTTGCCTTTTCCAACCAGTTCGCAAAAATTGCTTTGCTCCGCTACACAATCATCATGCCGTTGATATTGGCTGTGGTCTTTATTGGTGCCTTCCAAGGATCTCGCCAATGGGGTGATATTTATGCGCTGCTTACCTTTGGAACGGTGGGTTGGACTATGAAACGCCTGCAATGGCCACGGCCTCCAGTAATTTTAGGTGTGGTACTGGGCGACATCGTCGAACGCTATATGTTTATTTCGGTTGAACGTTACGGCACAGAATGGCTATTCCCAACATCGTGGGAAAATGCACGCTACGTCGTGATCGCCATGTTCTTGTTGTCAATCTACGGATTGATGATGCCGCTCATGAAAGAGTGGCGTTTAGCTGGTGGCGCGGTGCGGATAGCTAAAGAGTTTGGGGTGGTGCCGAAGATTGATATGCAGACAGGGTTTTATATCGCTGCCGTCTCGCTTTTTGGTTGGGCTATGTGGGAAGCTTCTAGTTGGAACCATGATGCCCGCATAGTTCCAAATATCGTCGGCTACTTTGGCTTGGCCATAATCTTGATCAGTATGATCAACCATACCTTTAGAACCCAAGGCGTGTATGATGAGGAAGGAGTATCATCATCAGAAGGTAAAGTGATGCAATCGTTGCATCTAGATCTTGCCGTTCGTGGTCCGAAAATGGATAACAAGACCCTTGCTATCCGAGCCGGGACTTACGCCGCTTGGCTTTTATTCTTTCTATTATCCTCAGCCCTGGTCGGGATCTTGTTTACCGTCTTCCTATTCGTAGTTGGCTATATGAGGATAGAAGGCAGGGAGCCGTGGAAAATGACTATTTGCTCTGCCTTTGCTTTGTTCGCGTTTGCTGGCATACTGTTTGATGAATTGCTGGCGCTACCATGGCCACAGGCAGCCATTGTCGATGTTTACGTGTGGACCAAGGAGGCTCTCCTCACTCAGTGGAACGTATATTTCTTGGAATAACCTCACTACTCATTTAATCTGGAAAGGGCGGGACTTTTTGTCCCGCCCTTTTTATATGGGCTCATGGACAATTCTGTTTTCGTATTGCCAAGCCTGACCCATTCATAATGATCCAACTGCTTTCAGTAGGTTTACGATACATATATTGGTTTATGGATGGACGGTTTCAGTGAACCAGTCGGTAGGAAGTTCATTGCCCATGCCTTTTTCCTTGGCGCGTTGGTATATGACCGCACCGGCGGCAGCGAATTGAAAACCGAGGCCGAGATTGTTTAGAAAACACGTCACCTCTCCATCGTCTTTTCTGCCCGTCACGGCCCCGGTAATCAGTTCAGGGAGTGTTGGGAAGGAATCAAATTCAAGTTCCTCGGCTGACCCCCAGGACTTTCCTTCATTTTCTTCATAACTGGCGGCAGATTTAGAGACTGCGAGAGTGGGTTCCGTGTCATGAGTATGGACAGCCACTCGGTCGGCGGCCTGCACGGCTTTTGCCTCGATTTCGACTTTTTTAATCGACGAGAGATGCATGCCTTCTTCGATCCAGTCCGCGTAGAAAATTGGATCAATGGAATTTGTTCCGCACATGGCGATATCCGCGTTCCGTATGGCGTCCTCCGCGTGATCCACCGGGGTGACAGGCACTTCTAGAAACTCACTCATCCGTTCGGAAAATGACTCGCGATTTTCCTTATTGGGTGAGAAACAACGGATTTTCTTAATGTCCCGGACCGAACAGGCGGCGGATAATTGGGTTTCTGCCTGCCATCCAGAACCCAGAATGCCGATGTATTGAGCATCTTCGCGGGCCATGTATTTAACGCCCAGCCCATTGGTGGCACCAACCCGTATGTGTTGTAAGACGCCGTCAGGAAAGATAGCCAATGGTTCACCGTTATCGGTGGAGAACAGAAGCACCAATCCGACATAGCGGTCATTAGGAGCGGCGGGAACTTTCACCCGCCTCTGGGCGTTGCCGATCATGGGGTTGGTGATTATGTCTGAATTGATACGTATGGCGCTGATGCTCTGCTTCGGAAGCACACCATCCATGGACTTGAGTCCGTATAGGGCGTCGTCACTGTAGCTGGTAGGTGCGATGCAGTCGGATCTGGTGCGGTTGACGCCGCGCCCCGCAGCCAGCTCCACATAGGCGTCTTCCAAGGCGGCAATGCATTCAGGCATGGTCAACAGCTGCTCGACGTCTTCATTGGAAAGTATCAGGGTCATCAGTGTCTCCCAGAACGTTTGTTGGTATAAAAGTTGGGCCCGGACAAAAAAGCCCGGGCCCAACTTTTATAGCAGATCAGGTGAAATGCTAGTTATTTGCATTCTATGGTCTTAGGCTCATTCTTCTTGCCCTGCTTGTAGTCGATATCGCAGACCATGCCGACCGCAAGCACCTTGCGCTTAGCCTTCTTGCCGCCAACATTTATTTTTGTGCGAGAACCGGAAATTTTCGACTTTATTGTTTTCGAGCCGTGTTTGTATGTTATCCAGCGCCCATCCGGAGTCTTGCTCAAAAGCTTTGTCCCCAGCACCTTGTTGGACGGCGCTTTAACGCTTAGAATTTGGCGCACTAGGGCGACCACTTCAGGTGGCTGGTTCAATGCCGCGCGGACCTTTTTACGGACTTCATCGCCAAAGGCGGGATTGATAGGCCTTCCCGCCCTGGCCGCTTGGTCACGCAAGGATTTATCTCCCATGGAGGTCTTGTAGGCGGCACGTAGGGCGCCGAGGCGATCGGCAGGGATGTTGGGTGGTCCAGCGGTGAATCGTGCCAGCGATGCTTGAGAGCCGATCAACGCGGCGATAGCCCTGGCATCCTTGCTCTTTACCAAGTCGTGAAGCTGTGGCACGCCTTTCATGGGCTTGCCACCTATTACCGCCAGCAATCGACCGTAACCGTTCTTGATGAATAATTTGGCAGAACTCAAGGAGCCCACGGCCGCATCGATCTCGCCGCGGCGCATGGCCAGTTCCGACTGGGTCCCGCGATAGCCCAAGATTTGCTTAAAGTTCCATCCGAGTACCTTGCCTAGCATCTGGGTGTCGTTGTATCCAGATGTACCCACACCCGAAGTGGAAAATATCACTGGCTTCTTCGTCGTTTGGAAGTCCTTAATCGACTTGAAGCGGCTTTGGGAGGCGACCATGATGACACGCGGGTCGGCGGCGGCTTTTCCCACCCAAGACATCCTGGAGAGATCGAATTTGATTCCCTTCTGGCCAATTACCTGGGAATAAATCAGGCCCGTGTTGAAAATACCTAAGGTGAGCCCGTTGGCTTTGGAATTATATATTATGTTGGTGCCAATTTTGTGGCCGCCGCCGGGCTTGTTAACCACTACGAAAGTCGAACCGGGCAAATTCTTTTCCATGTATTTGGATATTAACCTTCCGTAGAAGTCATAACCGCCGCCCGGTGAGGTGGCGACGATATACTTTACCGTTTTATTCTTGAAGTAATCGGTGCCGCTTGCTGCCCATGCGGAATCGGTGCCCAGACCTAAAATTATGGCCATGGCCCCTAAAGAGGCGCCTGCCACAGACACCCGATGGCTCAAAAGACATTTCATCGTGGCACTCCTTTTCAAATTTCAACGTATCGATAGTCCCAAGGCTAACAGATAAATGCAGGCCAACTAAGGAGATCAGGTCTGATTCGCCGTCAATGGCCTTGAGACAGCACTAATTTCTGCTTGTCGTTGGAAGATACTTGTTTTCTTTAAGCGGGGTAAAGTTGACAGGAAGGAATTGGCAATGGTCGGGATAATGAGAAGGGCGAACCAGTAAGGCCCGCCCTTCTCTTTTTTAGTGTTTATAGCTACTTACATTTAATCTTTTTTAATTCCTTGCCACCCTTTTTTGCAGGGTTGGTTCTGGCCTTACACTTCATTCCGACCTTAAGATTTGCGCGGTCTCCATCACAGGCTCCCTTGATACAAACATTCGTTCTAGAGCCAGAAATGAAATATTTCGTTCCATTAATATATACTTGACGGCCTTCCCTTTTAATTTTTTCTATCTTTCCTTTAACCTTATGCGATCCAGCATCAGCAGTACTGGTTGGAAGAGCAGTAAAGCCAGTCACTAGGCCGATAGCCAGAACAGATGTGAATATAGCAGTGGAAAGTTTCATTGTTGCAGTCCTCCTGAGACTCTCTTGGATAAATGATTCGGTCAAGGGGACCGAAGGTTTTCATGACGCCTGCGATCTTCAATTCTCAAGACCATCCATTAGCCTGATTTCAACCGCATGACACCACTGTGGGGTATTGTGATGGACCTTTTGTCCAAGGGCAAGTCTATTGAATCAATCGGTTAAGTAGGTATCTACGACAAATTGCGTAATGAAACCCTCGAAAATAATCTGTTCTAAGACAATCACCAGGATAAAGTACATCGATGTCCAAACACCTGCCGTGATCATTAGGCTCAGCTTCAGAGATTCCTTTGCGTAATAGCGCAAAAATAGGAATAGGAATATCGGTGTACCGATCCAGTATCCAAACAGCAGAACAATGCCTAGCAGGAAAAAGAAATAGCCGAACAGGATCAACTCCTGGCGGTTGCGGCTTTTCGCGACCATGGAATGGTCCTCGACGAGGGTTTCTACTTGTTCCTTGGCGTAGTCGAGCTCCAATCCCTCGGTATGTGCTGTAATTTCGGCCATGTATTTTTCGAAATCAGTTCGAGGATCGATCTGTCCCTTAGAGGCGAAAAAATCGCGAATATCGACGATTATTTGCAGAAGGGTCAGGGCCATGCCCGGAAAACCGATCACGAAGGGCAGAAAATTAGCGGGCCAGTCATAGGGAATGGCCAGCATAACCATGACAAAGAAGATGCTGAACATAAGTATAGAAAATAGGGTCCGCCCATGTGTCAGGGCCCGCAATAGAGTGAGGCGCCTCTCGCCGTTCTGATCTTCTGATGTCGACATAAGCTTAACTCCGCTTCCGTTTGTCGATGGAACCGCGGTAGACGGCGAACGCGATTGTAGCGATGATCATGGCCATGAGGATGAGAGATAGTGGCCGTAAGAAGAAATCCCAGCGCCAAAGGGCCCAGGCCTTGTGAAGCGATCCCTCTGCGATCTTTCCTAGCACAATGCCGATCGCGAAGGGCGGTCTTGGCCAATCGTATTTAAGCAAGCCATAGCCGATGACGCTGAGGATACCCAGTAGGATCAGGTTTTCCCATTGACCCTTGGCAAGCAAGGTGCCGAGAACGGTGATGATCAGGACACAGGGGATCAGGATGCCACCGCGCAGGAATGTAAGGAGTGCGACCCAGCGGGTGATGAACAAAAGAATTATCACTGCAGCAAGGTTAGAAATCACTAGGGCCCAGATCAGAATCCACACCAGGTCCAGATTCTCGACCAGCATCATCGGTCCCGGTTGGATACCCAGAATCAACCATGCTCCAAGTAGGATCGCCATTCCCGAGCTACCCGGCACCCCAAAGAAAAGCGTCGGTAAGAGTGATCCGCCCTCCTTGGAGTTAGTGGCGGATTCCGGCGCAACGACGCCGCGCACGTCGCCCTTGCCGAATGTTTCCGGATTTTTGGAACTTTGCACTGCATGGCCATAGCAGATCCAAGCAGCCGCAGATCCACCGAGACCCGGAAGGATACCAATGAAGGCGCCAATAGCCGAGCAGCGTATGACTAGCCACCAATGCTTAAAGGTGATGACACAGCCTTTAAACTGTGCGCGGACACCGGTCTGCGCCATTTCCTTGGAAACTGAGGAAATCGCCCCCCCCTTTATGCCAAGATGGATCATCTCAGGTACCGCGAACAGCGCTAACACCGCAGTAATCAGGTCCATGCCATCCCACAGGAATAAGAACTCGTCGGAATAACGGGCAATGCCTGTCTGGGGGTCCATGCCGATGAAAGCCAGCATCATGCCGTAGAAACCCACCACCAATCCTTTAAATATGGCCGAGCCAGACACAAAGGCGACAAATGTGATGCCAAGAAGGGCCAGAAAGAAAAATTCAGCGGGGCTGAACTTGAGGACGATGGGTTCGATCACGGGAATAAGCACAGCGAGCACGATCGCGCCGATTACGCCGCCGATGCCGGACGCCATGAGGCTTGCACCCAGCGCTACACCGGCCTCGCCCTTCTTGGCCATGGGATAGCCGTCGACGATGGTGGCTGCGTCGTCCCCGGTCCCCGGAACGCCGAACAGGATCGAGGAAATTTGCCCTGCGGTACCGGTGACAGCATGCATGGCGAGTAGGAAAACGGCCCCTGCTATTACAGGTTGTCCAAAAACGAAGGGAATTGTTACGGCGATGGCGAGGCGCCCTCCAAGACCGGGTACCGCACCGAAGAAAATACCGATGAGGGTGCCGAGCATCAGCATATACATCGCGTAGCCCGAGGTGAGCAGCTGAACCAGCGTGCTCATCATTGTATCAATCATCGAAAGGCCCCATCCCTGTTCTGTCTACTTTGGCTGGCGGCGCGGGAACTTTTCTTCAGTTCCTCGGGGCTCTTTGGCCTTTGACCGCCTTAAATATTGATGCGAACTGTTCCGTAATCAAATGAGCCTGCACACGTCTAATTATGGAACACTATGTTTTGACGTCTTCAAAACCTTCGGCGTTTTCTAATTGCTCAATCCAGTCAAAACCCATTTTCTTGATAATGCGGCTATTAACGACAACGACCCGAGCTTCATTGTCCGGGTCGGCGTTGAAACGCTGATGGATCACGTAAGGTGGCACATAGACGAAATCGCCTTCTTTCCATTCGAATTTTTTTGGTTCGGTTTTCCATTCCCATTCAAATTCGTCCTTGCAGTCGAAGTCAACGTCCCAATGCAGATCGTAACCATGGCCTTCTACCACGTAGACGATTTCTTCGGTAAGGTGCCGGGACTTGCCAGTTCCCTTGCCGGGCTCGAGGAATTGCATATACGAATCGATGCACATTTCCATAGTGTTCATTTTTTCATGGATGATGTGCTTTACAAGTCCGTCAGGTGAACGTTCCATGGGCATCTCATTCGCCTTTACCACGTTCTTCATTTTTGATTTGTAGACGTCGCGAAAACTTGCCGATTCTTGCAGCCCTTCCAGGTGGAAGTTACATTCTTCGCTGGAAACGTGAGCATTTAATTTTTCGTCATCGAAGGCCATTTTAATCGTTCTCCCTTGAATCACCGCCCGTTGACGGTATTCGTTTTCCCGGTATCATTCTCATGCAGGATGACGTGTGAAGTGTCGTCCGCACTTGGAATTGCATCTCAGCGTCCAGCGTAAACCTCCTTGAACAAACAATACACAGTACGTCCATCGATCAAATTACGCCATGGATTTAATAGCGGATTCAATGGGTTCCGGCTAGGAATTTCTGAAATTGAAAGAAATAATTCAAAGGGGCGATATTTCTACTTTATCTGGATAGTGTGATGGTCAATATCTTCGCCCAGGATGGTGGGATCGGTGCCCTTCATTTAAGGACATTGCTGCTATAATACGGAAAATATGAGGGCCACGGGTCTGAGGACATAGCGGAAGCTCCCTGATTGTTTCCAGAGACTTCGGAGCGGGGCTTCAACCCGCGCGTAGTCTTGCGGCGCCTTTCTGCAAGGCATCCCAGTAGGTAAGGGGATCGACATTGCCGCCTGAGGCGATGATGGCGATGGTATTTCCCGAGGTATTGAATTTTAGCTCCAAGATACCCGAGACAAGAGCGGCTAGGGCTATAGCGCCCGAGGGCTCCAGTACCAACTTCAAGTCCGCGAAGGCGGCGTAGAGACCCTCTGTAACAAGATCGTCGCTGATCACGAGAACGCCGTCGGCGAGGCACTGGTTAATAGGAAAGGTTAACTCGCCGGGTATACTCGCGGTCAGGGCGTCGCAAAAGGTGGTTCTATGTCCGAGACTGAGATCGTTGGCAATCCTATCGCCCTTTGCCATCGATTGCCTTGTATCGTCATAATTAATTGGTTCCACCAGAAAAATTTGGGTTTTGGGGCTGAGTGCTTTTACTGCCGTCCCGATCCCTGCGGACAGCCCGCCCCCACCACATGGGATAACGACGGCATCGATCATGGCGCCCACTGAAGCGGCCTGTTCGATCAGTTCAAGACCGATGGTTCCCTGGCCAGCGATGATTTGGTTATCGTCAAAAGGTGGGACGATGATGGCGTTACGTTCATTGGCGATGGCCGTCGCGACGGCGACGCGATCTTCAACTTCACGTTCGTAAAATACTAGTTCAGCACCCCAAATCTGGATGTTGAGTTTCTTTATAGTGGGGATGTCATTGGGCACGACGACGATGGCGCTGGTGCCGGCATAGCGCGCCGCTGCGGCTACAGCTTGGGCGTGATTGCCGGTTGAATATGCCACCACGCCGTTGCTGAGCTCTTGATGCGTGAGCTGGCTGATCCGATTGTAGGCACCGCGGAATTTGAAGGAACCTGTTAGCTGCAGGGCTTCGGCCTTAACTAACACGCGACATCCCATCCGCTCGTTTAGCAGTGGAGCCTCGAGCAACGGCGTGCGGATGGCTTTGCCGACAATGTGCTTTGCCGCTAGATCGATTTCCTCCAGACCCATCGTCATGAAAGTTCCTTTCTTAGTTCCTCTGATATGCGGGGAAGGATAACGGAAAGTGGTTTGGCAGAGAAGCGCGCCCAGCCACACTGTACAGTGGTCAGGCCGCCGGCCATACTGCATAGCTAAGTCTAGAGGCAAAAATGGGGTGAATTCCGGTGAACGGGGTCGATAACGAAGTGGGGAATCCGGTTTCCGAACTGATTGATGCAATCAACGGTGCGGTGGGTCGGACGGTGTCATGGTGCGCATTGGCATTAGTAGCTGTGCAGTTTGTCGCCGTGGTTTTGCGCTACGTGTTCGGGGTCGGATGGATATGGGTTGTGGAATCTATCGTCTATATCCATGCGACGCTGTTCATGGCGGGTGCCGCCTACACACTTCTTCACGATGGTCATGTCAGGGTCGACATCTTTTATGCTAAGGCGTCAGCGTATCAGCGCGCCTGGGTTGATCTTTCTGGGAGCGTGCTATTTTTGTGGCCGGTCGCGGGCCTTATTATCGCCAAGGCAGGACCTTATGTCCTAGCAAGTTGGGCTATCTTTGAGGGGTCACCCGAGACGAGCGGTATTCCCGCGGTGTTTCTTCTAAAATCCCTGCTTCTCGTGTTCGCTAGTCTGATAGCGCTGCAAGGGCTGTCCATGGCAGCGTGGGCATTGGCGGTGATTAAGGATGAAACTGCTAAGCATGACGAGGATGGAGGAGAAGGGGTCATGCCAGATCCATGAGCGAATTTTTCGCCCTCGCGCTTTTTGCTGTGACGTGTTTGCTGATCATCATAGGCTATCCGGTCGCATTCACCTTGGCTGGTTCGGCACTTCTTTTTGCAGCCATCGGTAGCCTGCTAAACATATTTGAATTTAGCCTTCTGGGTGCTTACAGCCAACAGATATTCGGGCGCATGACTAACCCAGTGCTAATCGCCGTACCTCTTTTTGTGTTCATGGGCATCATGTTGGAACGCTCCAAGGTGGCCGAGGAAATGCTCGATACCATGGGTGCATTATTCGGCAGACTGCGGGGCGGTCTCGGCATATCAGTGATCTGCGTCGGCGCCTTGTTAGCGTCTTCAACAGGGATAGTTGGCGCTACGGTGGTGACAATGGGGTTATTGTCGCTGCCGACGATGTTGCGGCGCGGTTACGAACCTAGCCTTGCCGCGGGAACTATCTGCGCAGCCGGGACCCTGGGACAAATCATTCCTCCCTCCATCGTGCTGGTGCTACTGGGAGAGGTGCTGTCATCGGCCTATCAGCAATCGCAGCTGCAGCGTGGAATATTTGCGCCCGATACTGTATCGGTGGGCGACCTCTTCGCTGGGAGCCTGGTGCCCGGGATCCTTTTGGTTGCTATGTATATCTTATACCAGCTTGTTGCGGCGTGGCTTCACCCGGCCTCGTCACCAGTGATTATTGAGCAGGAGACCCAGAATACTGAAGGCCGTCTTACTGTCCGGGTGATGGCTGCCTTGGGGCCACCGGCGCTCCTGATTTTCGCTGTACTAGGATCCATTCTCGGAGGCATTGCCCAGCCTACCGAAGCGGCAGCTGTTGGTTGTGTCGGTGCCGGACTGTTAGCGGCGCTCAAGGTCGACCCAGGTGCCAGGCGTTGGGTGCTTTCTGCCTTATTTGCCATGGCAGTCCTGATCGTACTGGCCACTATGTTGGACCTTCGTATCGGTCGATCTGTGATACCTGTTGAAGATGCAATCGGAATCGGTCTCGCGGTTTTGTTTTCGGTGGTTCTTCTCTTCGGAATCGTCGATGCTTTTCGGAGAATTCATCACGTAGGAATATTATGCGAGGTCATGGAAGGGACACTTAGGATCACCTCCATGGTATTCGTGATTCTCATTGGGGCAGCGCTATTTGCCCTAGTATTCCGGGGTTTTGGCGGAGATGTGTTGATTCACAGTTTTCTAACCGGATTGCCGGGTGGTGCCGTCGGGGCAATGCTGTTTGTCATGGCAACTTTATTCTTACTGGGCTTCTTCCTAGATTTCATCGAAATTGTTTACGTGGTGGTGCCCATAGTTGTACCGCCGTTGATAGCTATGGGTTTGGATCCCTTGTGGATCGGCGTGATGATTGCCGTCAATTTACAGACCAGTTTTCTCACGCCGCCCTTTGGTTTCGCGCTGTTCTACTTGCGTGGAGTTGCCCCTAAGTCAGTTACGACGGCGCATATATACAAAGGCGTCGTGCCATTCATTGTTATCCAGGTTGGGGCCTTGCTGATTCTCGCGGCTTTCCCGCCGCTCGTGCTGTGGCTACCCAAGTTGATCTATGGGTAGCTTGTTAGAACTGCCCATCCGGTACCAGGCCAAGAAGATACTTGCCATGGCGGCTGGCACCGGCATCCCAGTTGAGGCTAATGTGATGGGAGATGGCATTGATGTCGCGCCAAGCCCGGCCTATGCAGTTGTCTGTGTTGATGCCGTTAATGCCACTTACTGAATACAGCCCGTTGATGGCACCAAGGGCCAGTTTGACAGCATAGGCATGGGTCAGGCGATTGCGCATCCGCATGTCGAGCCCCACTATACCTCCGCCATCGACTACAGCGTGGGTGTCCCTAAGGTCCCGCAAGATCATGAGTTTTGCTGCATCCAGCGCCGCCGTGGCTTCGGCCAGGCATGATTGAACGGTGGAGAATTCGGCCATTGCTTTGCTTCCGCCCATGGCAATGGTCTTGCGAAATTTGGTCTGTTTAATGAAATCGTTGATTGCGCCCTGAAGCGCGCCCAGGGCAGGGCCAGTGATGGCAGTGGGAATGCCAGCAAACATCGGAATGCTGTAGAGTGGTCTTTTTAGGGCTCTGTAACCTGGTGAATTCCCCGTCTTAGCATCTTCTAAATTCAACCGCCGGTGTTCAGGAACGAATACATTTTGACAGACGATGCGCTTGGAACCGGTCGCGGCTAGACCGCTTGTATCCCAGTCATCATCGAAACCGTAATCTTCTGCAGGAACTAAAACGAATCCTGCCACAGTCAATTCTGTGCTGTCCTCGGACGGGAAACGTACGCCCAAAAGTGCCCACTGGCCATGGTCGCAGCCGCTTGCAAAGGGCCAGGATCCGCTGATGCGCCAACCGCCTTCCTCGGGTGCGGCGGCGGCCACCGGGGTGTATGATCCGAAGGTAATTGCGTCGGATTCGTCGCCCCAGACATCTTCCTGCGCTTGGAGTGGAAAATTTGCCACTAGCCATTGATGCATAATGGCGAGTCCGCAAACCCAGGAGGTGGATGCGCAACCTTGGCCGATCTCCAAGGTGATGCGAATTACCATGGAAAAATCGTATTCAAAGCCGCCGAATCGTTCTGGCTGGAGGATACGGAAGATATCAGCCTGTTTGATAGCAGCAATAACTTGAGGTGCTACCATGCGCTGGCGTTCGGCTTTATTTGCGCTGGCGCGAATCAGCGGCATCAGGTCGTGCGCACGGGTGACGAGGTCGTCGCGAGAAATCCTCGATATTTTGGGCGATGCCATCCGTTTCCTCTTTACGTCGCGGCATTCAAACAAAGAGCCGCCGGCCCACAAATTAATTTTCCCATGGCTGGCATGAGGTCTAGGCTAAGCACAAATAAATACTCAAATAAGATGGCTGGTGACAAAAATTAATCGTGACACAAAAAAGAGTGTTACAGAGCAGCGTTTTTGAGCGCTGTATCGGTGATGCGGCGGTTGCCAAATATGGCGCGGTAAACCTGAAGGTTTTCGATCACTCTTTGGACGTAATCACGGGTTTCGTCAAAGGGAATCATCTCAATCCAATCAACAGCATCTATGGAGCCGCTGCGAAAATCTCCGTGGTGGCGCAGCCAGCGGCGAATGCGGCCCGGTCCCGCATTGTACGCAGCAAGTCCAAGCACATAGGACCCGCCGAAGGAGGAGACCACGCTAGAAAGATAGGCAGTACCAATGGAGATATTATATTGCTGGTTGGCTAGCAGCCGTTTGCGGGAGAACGTTAGATTGAGGCTCTGTGCCACAACCTTTGCCGTGGCCGGCATTAACTGCATCAGGCCCCGCGCCCCGGCCCAACTAAGTGCCTGTGGGTCGAAGGCACTTTCTTGGCGTATGAGGGCGAGTAGAAGGGCAGCCTCCAAGCCGCGCCTATTTTCTGGCAAAGGATCTCGCGGCCAGCCTGCAGCCATCAAATAAATATTCTTGCGCAGCGCCTGTTTGGCTGCCTTCAGTGCGATATCCGGCCGCGCAGCCCGCAGCGCTATGTCTGCCACCAGGGAGTGCTCGGTAGGATTTTTAGCGGTCCGGGAAAGATGTTTTATGAAGGCTCGGAAGTGATTGCGGTCACGGCTTGCGGCGATAAAATCGGCGGCCCGCACGACGTCGCGTCCGAGATATGTATTGACGGTGGTCTTGTCGCCATTGGGAGTAGGTGGCAGTGGAGCATTATCCTGAGCTGCCAATCTGCCCATGGCTAATTGTCCGTAAAAGCTGGTGAAATATTGTCCTGCCTTAGCATACCACTCCCTGGCTTTACCAGTGTGCCCACCGGCATCGGCCGCCCGCCCCGCCCAATAGGCTGCTCTGGAAAGGCTGACGGGGTAGTGCACCTTGGACCACAGGCGCTGGAAATGTTGGGCTGCGGTTTTATTATCTTTGAGGAAACGTAAGGCGATCCAACCGGCGAGCCATTCCGCGTCAGCAAAATCGGCGCCGGCACTTTGGCGATGGTTGCTGGCGAGTGTATAGGCCCTGCTGATGTTGCCCTTGCGTAGGGCCCGACGGGCCAGCGTGCCGCGTTCCCGCCACCATAGCTTGGGATAGGGCAGGGTCTTTGGTAGGCCTTTGAGCAATTTGATGGCTTCGTCATCACGATGCTTGCGACGCCGCCATTTTAAGCGTTCATAAACAAAACCCAGATCATTCAATCGACTGAGCGGTATGCGACGAATAGCCCAATCGACGCCACCGCGAAATCGTCTCAACCGCAGTCGCGCGACAGCGATGATTCGCTCATGGCCACTGACCCGCTGAAGCATACGTCGGGCTTCCCCAGTGCGTCCGCGCCACAAAAGACGGTCGAGCCGGCGCACATGGTCTTTGGCGCTCAGCATGCGGCGATAGCGGCGATAAAATCTCTGCTCAATTTTAAATGAAAAATTCATATTCACCCAGGTGCGGCGGACCAACCTTGCAGCCAGTTCCTTTTTTCCTATCGAGAGGTAGGAATCGGCGAGCCAGATGGCACCGTTTGGTGTCGTCGGAGTGTGGCGTCCCAACCAGTCTATAATTTGGGGGATGGGGATGGACGCGTTTAATTTTCTTTCCGCATTGGCGCGCAGGTTCTTCAATCCTGGCCAGTCGGGGTTTTGGTTTATAAAGGTGGAGATTTCCTCGAAGCTGGCCGGCTCTCCGTCAGTGGTGAAGCGTATCCAATCGACTACTTTGGACAGTACCGGGTCGTTGGTGTGGCCTGTCAGGGAGTAGGCTCGGGACCATCGGCCCAGTTCGATGGCAGCGAATACGGGATCGGCCAAGCGCCGTGCCGGAGTTTGCGGTGGTGTGAGAAGGGGAATAGCGGCTTCGGCTATCCTTGTTTGTTTGGCGTTGGCCGCTAGTGCAGATATTAGTGCACCATGGATGGTGAGACAAAGTACAAGGGCGAGGGCAAGCCCGAATCTTTGGCTGAGGGCAAGTCCAAACTCAGTCAAGCGTTTCATCGAGTAGGCAGAATTCATTGTGTTCCCAAGATACAGCCTTATGCCTGCACGCAAAGGTTTTGGCCGCCCTTTCGTTCAGCAAGCATTCTAGGGATGAATATGGTTAATGAACAGTTAGTGATGGACAGCTTTAAAGGGTAGTCATGCGTGTTTTAGCCAAGGTACGACCCTCGGATTAGCGTCCTTCCAGGAGCAGTCCTCTGGCTACAAACAGAAAAAGGCTTTACGTTTTGATGAAACGAATCATTAAAGTTAAACTCGGGAATTTAGAAGGGTGAGAATGATATGACTAAAGCCAAGGCCCGCCAGCGAGCGAAGGCGAAAGCGGGACAGAAAGCCAGGAAACGAGGTGCCAAAGTTGAGCTGTCCGGCCAACAAATACCACTGGGAAAATTCGATCCGGGCGCAGGTTCGATTAAAAGCCCGAAAATGAATACCAACGCCAAGAACTTCGCTGGTGCGCGGCGCAGAGCGGCGCGGTCTAAATAGGTTTTCCGTTTGATAATTTATTCACTTTTCGTTTCTACATTTTTTTATCCATCATTTGGGATCGCCATTTCGCGACAACATTTAAATAGCTCTGACTCGTTAAGGATCCCAGGGCACAATTATCGGAATGCAACGCAGCCGATGGTTCGTAACGCGACCGCTAAGCTCTAGATGTTCAATAAATTTTGGACGGCAGTCACTACTGCTAACATTTAACGCTAACTATTTCGGGCATTGTTTATATTAGTCCCAGATTGCCGTGGCGGTCTTGGCAGCAGGGGCGATGGGGGCTATGGTGCGGCCAAATTCTTGGAGCTCAGGCCGGCTTTGGGCCTGGGTGGGAGAGATGCAATGTTTAAGGGATCCTTTACTGCGTTAATCACGCCCTTCAAAGAGGGTAAGGTCGATGAAAAAGTTTATCAGGATCTAGTGCGCCGCCAGCTGGAAGCGGGCACCCATGGCCTCGTGCCGGTGGGAACGACAGGTGAATCGCCGACTCTCTCACATGAAGAACACATGCGCGTGACTGAACTATGCATCGAGGCGGTCGGAGGAAAAGTTCCGGTGATTGCCGGCACGGGGTCTAATTCGACCGACGAAGCCATCATCTTGCAGCGTCATGCCAAAGAAGCGGGCGCTGATGCGGGGCTGGTGGTGACGCCGTATTACAACAAGCCAACTCAGGCGGGGCTCATCGCTCATTACACAGCGATTGCCGATGCGGTGGACCTGCCGGTTATCATCTACAACATCCCAGGCCGCTCAGTGATCGACATGAGCGTCGAGACCATGGCAATATTGTCCCAACATACCAACATCGCAGGCGTCAAGGACGCCACTGCTGATCTCGTTCGCCCGCTCCGAACGCGTCTAATCTGTGGACCCAATTTCTGTCAGTTATCCGGCGAGGATGCCACAGTGGTTCCTTTCCTATCTCAGGGTGGGGATGGTTGTATCTCCGTCACCTCCAATATTGCGCCCGCGGATTGCGCCCGGTTGCACAATGCTTGGCAGGCCAGTGACATGGTGTCGGTGAACGAGGTCAACGACCGGCTATTGCCAGTCCATAATGCCCTGTTCTGCGAATCCAGCCCTGGGCCTGTTAAGTACGCAGCTGAACTGATGGGCTTATGCACAGCAGAACTACGTCTACCGCTAGTAGAAATTGCCGAATCCTCCATGAAGAAGGTCAAGGACGCGCTCGTTGGTGCAGGCCTTCTTGGATGAAGAGAAATGGCCCGCTCCCCGAAGCGCGGCCTGACCGCCCATGACCGGATCGCTGCCCAGAATCGTAAGGCGCGGCGTGATTACACTATCGAAGAGACAGTCGAAGCAGGGTTGGTTTTGACGGGTTCCGAGGTTAAGGGCCTGCGCGGGGGCGGTGCCAATCTCAATGATTCCTATGCTCGTGAGCAAGGCGGCGAACTTTGGCTGGTAAATGCCCACATTCCGCCTTACAAGTTTGCAGGCATTGCTGCCCATGAAAGCCGGCGGCAACGTAAGCTTCTCTTGCATCGGCGCGAGTTGAACCGACTTATCGGGTCGATTCAACGCGATGGGATGACGGCGGTCCCGCTGTCCATCTTTTTCAACGATCGGGGGGTCGCCAAAGTGGAGTTGGGCTTGGCCAAGGGGCGTCGTAAATACGAAAAACGCGAAGCTGAAAAGCAGCGGGACTGGCAACGCCAAAAAGGACGGCTGATGCGGCAAAAGGGCTGATCCAATGGCGTCATGTGATGATAGTCCCTCGACTGATGCAAAATATCTGATTCTCTATCTCGGTGTATACCCCGATATTCCACGTGATAAGTGGCGGCTTGAGATTGGTAGCCTTATAGACCAGCAGATGACCGATGGAGGTGGTGCCGCGCGGTGATAAAGACGTCCCGAAACATCTCCGACGTCAGACGGCCGGTGTTTGTATTGAGGCGCGAACAGTGATAGCTGGAGAGTATCAAAATCCCATTACCATAGTTAAAGGTGGCGCCATGGCCGAAGGGCGCGTCCTTAGGCCGTATATCCAGTGCCCTTAGGGTGGAATTGTGGGAGATCGTGCCTAGTGTCAGGATGCATTCGAGTTGGGAGAGACAGGCGATCTCAGCTTTTAGGAAAGCACAACATTTACGAACTTCTGTGCCCAAGGGTAGGTTTTTTGGGGGAACACATCGCACCGCGTTGGTGATACGAGTATCAATTAGTTCAAGCCCATCGTTCCTCTTGGCGCCGTAGAGGCCTCTGGCAAAGCCTGTATCTAGTAGTGTGGCATAGAGCAGATCGCCTGCGAAATCGCCTGTGAAGGGACGGCCAGTTGCGTTGGCTCCCTTTAGTCCGGGAGCCAGGCCGACAATCAGCAGTCGCGCGTCGAGGTCGCCGAATGATTGAACTGGGCGGTTGTGCCAAGTCGGGTTGGCCGACGAATTGGCCAAGCGAAATTCAGCCAGACGTGGACACAGTGCGCAATCGGTGGCGGGTTCATGAGACATCATCGGGCGGTCAATTATATAGTTCGTGCCCTAAGCCGTTCCAATGCCAATGCCAATGCTTGGCGTTCTCATGGAACGTATTCGTGGTCGGGATCGTGCACGATGGTGTCCCGCGGTCGGGAAATTTCGGACTGCAGGTCCTTGAGTTCGATGAAATAATCACATTGGCGGCGCAGCTCAGCGGCAACCATGGGTGGGTTGGTACTCAATGTCGAAACTACCGTAACTTGGATACCCTTGCGCTGCACGACTTCCACTAGGCGACGAAAATCTCCATCCCCAGAAAAAAGAACTATATGGTCGAGCCGGTCCGCCATCTCCATAACGTCGATGGCCAGTTCGATGTCCATATTGCCTTTAATTTGCCGTCGGCCCTCAGCATCCGTAAATTCTTTCGCTGCTTTGGTGACCAGGGTGTAGCTGTTATAATCCAACCAATCGACCAGTGGACGAATGGGCGAATAATCTTGCTCGTCGAGGAGAGCTGTGTAGTAAAAGGCGCGGACAAGGCGGCCCTTATCTTCGAACCAGTTACGTAACTTCTTATAATCGATATCGAAACCTAAATTTCGCGCGGCTGAATAGAGATTGGATCCGTCAATGAACAAGGCGATCCGGTCTTCCGGATAAAATGGCATTTTTCAAATTCCTTATTTTCAATCAGTGGGCCCGTCACTGCACAGGCTTTTGTATCTTCAGGTTGAATATACTTCCATAGAGCGGCTAATAAGTGCCTCTGGTAATTATATTGAAATGTTACTAATTGAGACTTCGCTGTATGGCAACAACGTTCTCAGGCCCGCGCTATGATTTTAATTGGAATTGGTGCAAATTTGCCCTCCGTCGAATTTGGCCCCCCCGCGAAAACCTTAGATGCAGCCATATCAGCCATCGCCGCAAAAGGAATCATGGTAGCAGCGCGATCGTCGTTTTACACAAGCGCACCGTTCCCAGCATCGAACCAACCATGGTTTGTTAATGGAGTAATTCATGTGAAAACTGCTTTGAAACCCAAGCCTTTGCTCGATGTTCTACTGGAAATCGAGCACCTATTTGGTCGGATTCGGAGCATTCCCAATGCACCTCGTGTTCTCGATCTTGATCTCCTCGCCTATGGCTCGTTAGCGACCGACCCGAATTCGAGCCCAGTTCTTCCCCATCCGCGTATGCACGAACGAGCTTTCGTCTTATTGCCTATGTTGGAAATTGCCCCAAATTGGCGCTATCCCTTAGACCGAACGCCACTCGCGGCACTAATTGAGCGGATGCCGGCTGGGCAAACGGCGCGGCTTTGTTGCCAGTCCTAGATCAGCCTCTGCGTGTCCCGCGATCTTCCTTGCTTTTGAAAACCTTGGCCCATATATAGTGAGATAACACTTAAACGTTTGGAGGTCGTGAATGGCCCGAATTACAGTTGAGGATTGCATCCTCAGAATACCGAATCGATTTGATCTCGTTATGGCGGCTTCCCAACGTGCGAGGGATATCTCGGCCGGAACCGCGCTTACGGTTGATCGCGATAATGATAAGAACCCGGTGGTAGCCTTGCGTGAAATCGCCGAGCAAACTGTTGATCCCGAAGAGCTTGAGCAGGAGGTGATCCTGGGACTCCAGCGTCATGTCGAACAGGACGAGCCAGAAGATGAAGACCTCGATGCCATAGCCGTTGATATGGGCCTTGGCATCAGTGGGCCGGATACCGCTGTTGTCGAGGATAAAACACTGATCGAACAAGAGATTGCCGGAGATGTGTTGACCGTGGGAGAAGAGGCGGTATCGGTTGGGGCCGAGATATCTGATGTCCAGGAAGCCGCATCCGATGTAGGCGTCACGGTAGAGAGCAGTCCGGAAGAGGACAAGCCGGAAGAGGGTTGATCCCTGGCTTAATAACCGGCTTTGTTACTAAAACGCTCGTTCGGGGCCGCCACGTCATGGGCGCGTTAAGTTTGCCGAGGACCTGGGATGATCCGACATTTCGAATTGGTCGAAAAAGTCCGGGTTTATGACCCCGAGGTTGATGAAGGCCTGATCGACCGTGCCTATGTTTTTTCCATGAAGGCCCATGGCAGCCAAAAAAGGGCTTCAGGCGATCCCTATATCTCCCATCCACTGGAAGTGGCTGGAATCCTGACCGATATCAAGCTCGATCAAGATTCCATCGTTACAGCATTACTCCATGACACTGTCGAGGATACCCTCGCCACCATTGGGGAGATCAAGTATTTGTTTGGTCCCGAGGTGGCTAGGTTGGTCGATGGCGTTACCAAGTTGTCGCGCATCGAATTACAGTCTGACCTCACCAGAGAAGCGGAAAACTTCCGTAAGTTTCTCCTAGCCATGTCTGAGGATATCCGTGTTCTGTTGGTCAAGCTGGCAGATCGGCTGCACAACATGCGTACGCTTAAGCACATCAAGAGTGACAAAAAACGTCGGAGTATCGCAGTTGAAACTATGGAAATTTTTGTGCCCCTGGCTGAGCGCATTGGCTTGCGTGAGTGGAAGGATGAGCTTGAAGATTTGGCCTTCGTCGAAATTAACCCCGAAGCCCAAAATTCTATCCTTGCCCGACTTGAATATCTCCGGGAGCAGGGCGGCAGTGTTGCCAAGGACATAATCGCTGAATTATCCAAGGTTTTACTGGTTGCAGGCATCTCTGCCATCGTCATTGGGAGGGAAAAGCGTCCCTATTCAATATGGGCTAAAATGCAGCGTAATCGGGTTCCTTTCGAACAGCTCGCCGACATCATCGCATTCCGTATCCTTCTCAAAGACACTGCCCAGTGTTACCAGGCCTTGGGCATTCTTCACGGCGCCTATCCTGTGGTGCCGGGGCGCTTTAAAGACTACATCTCGACGCCCAAGCCCAATGGGTACAGGTCCATCCATACCTGTGTCATTGGGCCCGGCCGCAACAGAATCGAGATTCAGATCCGGACTCAGCGGATGGATGATATAGCTGAACGTGGCGTGGCTGCTCATTGGCAATACAAACAGGGTGAAATGCCGGAACGAGAGGGCAGGAAATTCGGCTGGATGCGTGAGCTGCTTCAGATTCTCGAACACGCCGAGGGACCGGAAGAATTCCTCGAGCACACCAAGCTAGAAATGTATCAAGATAACGTCTTTTGTTTTACTCCGCGTGGAGACCTAATAAACCTACCCAGTGGGGCAACGCCTGTCGATTTCGCCTATGCCGTTCATTCGAACATTGGAGATACCTGTGTTGGCGCTAAGATCAACGGGCGAATCATGCCACTCCGGACCCCGCTTGAAAATGGGGACCAAGTGGAGATTATCATTTCAAAAGCGCAAACGCCTTCTCCGACCTGGGAAAATTTTGTGGTCAGCGGCAAGGCGCGTTCAGCCATCCGCCGTTTCACACGAACGCGGGAGGTGCAGGAATACACCCATTTGGGGCGGGCTATCCTAGAAAAGTCATTCGAGGAATTCGGTTACACTTATTCGGACCGTGCATTGCGTGGCGTGCTGAAGATATTTCGTCATGACAGCGTCGAGGATCTGATCGCGGCCGTGGGGTCGGGCATGCTGCGGGCGCGTGAGGTTCTGGTAGCGGTGTTCCCTGGACTCAGGGGAGAAGTTGATGCGGGGACCCGGGGTAAGGTGGTGGCCCTGGCCCATGCTCGAAAGAAACGTGATCAAAAACAAGGAGGTACATCGTCGGTGCCCATCAAGGGGCTTACCCCTGGCATGGCACTTCATTACGCCCATTGTTGTCATCCGCTACCTGGCGACCGCATAGTAGGTATCGTCACACCGGGGAAGGGCGTGACCATACACACCATCGATTGCGAAACCCTGGAAAGCTTTTCTGACATGCCGGAACGTTGGCTGGATGTTGCATGGGATGTGGAAATTTCTGAAAACCAGGTCGGCCGTATTCATGTCACATTGATCAATGAACCGGGAGGGCTATCCTCCTTGTCGACTGTAATCGCCAGGAATTTAGGAAATATTCTCAATCTCAAGATAACCCATCGATCGGCCGACTTTTTTGAAATGGCTATCGATGTGGAGGTTGAAAATCTTAAGCATCTAAGCAATATCATTGCTGCCTTGCGTGCGACTCCCGCCATAAACTCGGTAGAGCGGGCACGTGGATAAGAAATATTTTGGGCCATAATGTTTAATCGTCGGGAAAAAAGATCGCGTGGGGCAGGGATCAGAAATCTGATCTGGCCTCGTTCTGGATGGCAACGTGCTGGTCTATATCTCGCCTATCGTGTTCGGCGCTTGCCGGGGACGCCTTATGCCATTGCCGCGGGATTCGCCTGTGGCGCTGCGGTTTCCATGACGCCGTTCCCGGGACTTCATTTCGTGTTGGCGGGGGTGTTGGCTTGGGCCATCGGCGCGTCGATCCTAGCTTCAGCCATCGGCACGGCGGTAGGCAACCCTTGGACCTTCCCATTCATCTGGATTTGGATATACAACCTGGGAAGCTGGATTTTGGGATCAGATGACGCGCTGGATAGCAACGACATTACTTTGAGCTACCTATGGGACCATCCTATGGATGTTTTGTTGCCCATGATGGTTGGTTCAGTGCCTACAAGTATTTTGATTGGGCTAATTTTATTCTGGCCAATTAAGCACATGGTCCATAGTTATCAGTCTCACAGGAGTGATCGTTTGTCGCGGCGCGCGCTGTCCAGGGAAGGTTCTGGAGGAGTCCAATGACGAAACCAGTTTCAGGGCCGTGGCCGAGCCTTCGATTGGGAGTCAATATTGATCATGTGGCGACAATCAGGAATGCCAGGGGTGGTATTCACCCTGACCCTCTGAGGGCTGCGCAAATCGCTGCCCGGGCTGGTGCTGACGGCATTACCGCCCATCTTAGGGAAGACCGCCGCCATATATCCGATGATGATATTATAGCTCTCAGCAGGAAGATTGATCTGCCACTCAACCTTGAGATGGCGGCTACCGAGGAGATGTTAAACATCGCCTTGAGTCATAAACCCCACGCCGTCTGCATTGTCCCGGAAAAGCGCCTGGAATTGACCACGGAAGGCGGACTGGACGTTATCGGAGGCCGTGAACGACTTATCGATTTTACTCGCCGGCTAGCGGACGCGGGAATTCGCGTTTCTCTTTTTATAGATCCCGAACGCAAGCAAGTTGAATCTGCTGCTGTTATCGGCGCACAGGTAGTTGAATTTCATACCGGAGCCTATTGTGACGCGCAGGGCGCGGCGCGGGAAACCGAGCTGAAACGAATTAGGGCGTGTGTGGCCATGGCTACGGATTTTGGGTTCGAATGCCATGCCGGTCATGGCCTGAGTTTTGACACAGTTGGCGCCATTGCCACTATTCCCTATATACAAGAATTCAACATCGGACATTTTTTGGTCGGAGAAGCAATTTTCTCCGGCTTGGATTCAGCGATTAAACGCATGCGGAACCTGATGGATAAGGCTCGGGCTGACGTTTCTGGCCAAATGAGCGCGTAAGGTACCTAATCCTTGATAATTGGCCTCGGCAACGACCTTATAGATATCCGGCGCATTGAGCGCACCATGGAACGCTATGGCGATCGCTTTCTCGAGCGTGTCTTCACTCTGATCGAGCGTGATAAATCGGAAAAGCGGGCCAACAGGATTGAAAGTTACGCCAAGCGCTTTGCTGCTAAGGAAGCCTGCTCGAAGGCATTAGGTACGGGCTTTCGGCACGGCGTTTACTGGCGTGATATGGGCGTCGTGAACCTCGGTTCGGGCAAGCCCACCATGGCTCTGACCGGTGGTGCGCTAGAGAGACTCGGTGAAATTCTTCCCGATGATTGCAAGGCTCGGATAGACTTGTCGCTTACCGATGAACTGCCTATGGCTCAAGCCATTGTTGTCATCAGCGCTGTTCCCATCAACACAGCAAAATGAGTGCGTGTCACCAACCATGCTTTCCCTTGACAGTGGTCTGGGCGCATGCATGCTTACGCGCCTTCTTTGGGAAAGTTATACATTGTAATACAATGGGTTAGGCTAATTTTATATGGATTATACGCAGAACAAAAAGGACAGGCGGGATAGCGCCAGCGGCAGTTCTAACAGTTGGGGCGATACTTTAAAAACAGTGGGCTACGCGATCTTGATTGCTGTCGTAGTTCGGACCTTTGCCTACGAGCCTTTCAACATACCTTCCGGTTCGATGATCCCAACGCTTTTGGTCGGCGATTATTTATTTGTTTCCAAAATGTCTTACGGTTACAGCAAACATTCTTTGCCGTTCAGTCTGCCATTGATCTCCGGGCGCTTATTCTCCTCAGCCCCCGAGAGGGGTGATGTGGCCGTCTTTAAACTACCGGCCGATAATAAGACCGACTACATCAAGCGAATGATTGGCTTGCCAGGGGACCGTATTCAGGTGCTGGCCGGCATCCTTCATGTAAATGGAATGCCGGTCAAGCGACGGCGTATCGGCGATCTGATCCAGCGTGACGAATCGGGGAATGCAGTGGCAATGGCACAATATGTGGAAACCCTTCCCAACGGCCGTGCCCATTTAATCACAGAGAAGTCCGATGGTGATCAGCTCGACAATACGCCTATCTACGTGGTGCCAAAGGGACACTATTTTGCCATGGGGGATAACCGTGACGGATCGCTGGATTCGCGGGTGCTAAACCATGTTGGGTACATTCCATTCGAAAATCTTGTGGGTCGCGCCGATATCTTGTTTTTCTCGACCAATGGTAGAGCGCGCATTTGGGAGTTCTGGAAATGGCCTGCAGCGATCCGTTTTTCGCGAATTTTCAATAGCGTGGATTGAGGAGTGGGGTCGCGAGAGCGATGGTAGAAAAGCGTCGGGATAAGAAGCGGAATGGTTCGTCCGAATTACTGGCTGAGGCCCTAGGCCACCGATTCACTAGGCCGGAATTGCTCATCGAGGCTTTGACTCACCGTAGCGCCGCGCGCGCGGATTTCCATCAATTTGGCTATGAGCGCCTTGAATTTTTGGGCGATCGAGTATTGGGTCTGATAATCGCGGATTTACTCCTTGAATGTTACTCCGATGCTCCCGAGGGTGATCTCTCGCTCCGACTTAGCGGTTTAGTCCGCCGTGAGGCGCTTGAAGAAGTTGCCGGTAGACTCAAGCTTGGGCAATTCATTCATCTTGCTGAAGATGAGGTGCGCACTGGCGGGCGTGAAAACGCAGGGATCCTGGCCGACGCCTGTGAAGCCGTCATAGGTGCACTCTATCTTGATGGAGGGCTGGGGGTGGCTCGGGCATTTATCCTCGTCAACTGGCGGCCTTTACTGGAAAAGGCGGTCACGGCGCCTCAGGATCCCAAGACAAAGCTCCAGGAATGGGCACAGGCGCTCAAGCTGCCCTTGCCTGTTTATCGCGTGGTGGCCGAAGAGGGGCCAGCCCATGATCCCATGTTCTCCGTAGAGGTTGTGGTCAAAGGTCAAAAACCTGCCCGCGCCAAAGCTGGTTCCAAGCGCGGTGCCCAACAACAGGCAGCGCAGAAAATCCTTGCTAGGATTGACGGTGAAATTGAAAGTTTGGATACGGGGCTGGAGAATACCAGAGATGGTTGAGGACCCAGGAGATACGCCTAACGAAAAAGAGAGAAAATGCGGTTTCATCGTTTTGTCAGGTGCGACTAATGCGGGCAAGTCTACTCTTCTCAACCGCATTGTCGGGGCCAAGATTGCTATCGTCACCCCCAAAGTGCAGACCACGAGAAGCCGCTTGTCGGGCATATTAATCCGTGGCTCCGCACAGATGATCTTTATAGATACACCAGGAATTTTCAAACCCAAGCGCCGTCTGGAACGAGCCATGATTGCCGCTGCCTGGTCTGGCATTGCCGATGCCGATCTGGCGGTAGTGGTAGCCGATGCGGATCGTGCTGCGAAAGCGCCGTGCAAGATGGATCCTGATACCAGAGTCATTGTGGAAGGACTCGAGCGCATTAAGGTGGGGGCGGTGCTGGCCTTGAATAAGATCGACCTGGTTCAGCCACAATCTCTTCTTGAGGTGACCAAAATTCATGAATCGAGCGGGGTGTTTGATCGCATATTCATGATTTCCGCGGCAACCGGTGACGGCGTCGATGAATTTGTGGGGTACCTTCTGGAGGGACTTAGACCAGGCCCTTGGCTCTATCCAAAGGACCAGTTGACCGATGTCCCCATGCGGGTGATGGCTGCTGAAGTGACTCGAGAACAGGCTTTCCTCCAGCTTCATCAGGAACTCCCCTATGCCTTGACCGTAGAAACTGAAAGTTGGGAGGAACGTGAGGATGGCGGAGTTAGGATCGACCAGAGCATATTAATCCAACGTGAAAGCCAAAAAGGCATGGTGGTGGGCAAGGGCGGCCGCCGTATCAAGTCCATCGGCACCGCCGCCCGGTCCGAGCTCGAACAATTGTTGGACCGCAAAGTTCATCTGTTCCTGCACGTTAAGTCTCGCCCTAATTGGATGGAACGACCTGAACATTACCGAGAAATGGGCCTAGATTTTAAAGGCTGAATTGGCATCAAATATGGACCTAAGAATTGTGGTGTAGGCAGTCATGGAATGGCGAGATCAGGGCTTGGTGTTATCGGCCCGCAAGCACGGGGAGACGGCGGCGATTGCGAGTCTGCTCACTCCAGTCCAAGGTCGGCATCTGGGACTTGTCCGAGGAGGACAATCGCGCCGTCGCCAAGGCGTTCTCCAGCCCGGGAATCTGGTTGACGCGGTATGGCGCGCGCGCCTTGAAGAACATCTTGGTACCTTCACCGTAGAAGGGATCCATGATTTTTCCGTTGTGGTATTGGATGATCCGTTGCGCCTCAAGGGCCTGATGTCCGTGTTGGCACTACTTGATGCGGGGCTTGCTGAGAGGGAGCCTCATGAAGCGATATTCTGTGCAACTCTTGGCCTGCTGAGGGAACTTGAGGGGGCGCCCGAGGTCAGCCTGAATGATGGTGTGTTTCAATGGATTGCAACCTATGCGCTCTGGGAACTCAAACTTCTCGAATGCCTTGGTTTCGGACTAGATCTTTCTGCCTGCGCCGCGACCGGGACGCGCGAAAATCTAGTATTTGTTTCACCAAAGTCGGGCCGTGCCGTTAGCCGTGATGCCGGGGCCCCCTACCGGGAGAAACTCCTACCCTTGCCAAAGTTTTTCATCGATCCGAAGGTCGAACCAAACCAGGCAGGTTTAGCTGCCGGCCTTACGCTAACCGGACATTTCCTTCAAGGCCATCATTTTGGCGCCGGAGGGCGAATTATGCCCATGGCACGAAACCGATTTATTGATGCGGTTGTTAAATAAGCTACAATATGTTGTGTTTCTGACCTCCTTTTAAGGCTGCGTTCCTAATGGCTAAAGCCAAATCCGAGACAATCGTTCAAGACACACCTCTGGCCGATGCTCTGGGTGAACGCTACCTCGCTTATGCCTTGTCGACCATCATGTCCCGTTCCTTGCCAGACGTGCGTGACGGGCTCAAGCCAGTGCACCGACGTTTGCTGTACGCCATGCTCAAGCTCAAGCTGGACCCCGCCACAGGATTCAAGAAATGTGCCCGGGTGGTGGGTGATGTTATCGGAAAATATCATCCCCATGGTGATGCAGCTGTTTACGACGCGATGGTGCGCCTCGCCCAATCCTTTGCGGTGCGTTTCCCTTTAGTGGATGGGCAGGGGAATTTCGGCAATATCGACGGTGATAACGCGGCCGCCATGCGATACACTGAAGCGCGTCTGACGACGGTGGCTAGCGCGCTTCTTGTTGGCATCGACAAAGACGCGGTAGATTTCCGAGAAACTTATGATGGCGAGGATAGTGAGCCCCTCGTCTTACCAGCCTCCTTTCCAAATCTTCTTGCTAATGGTGCCACAGGGATTGCCGTTGGCATGGCGACTTCGATCCCGCCGCACAACGCAGGCGAATTGTGCGATGCACTTTTGCATCTGATCAAGTTTCCCAAGGCCGGCATTGGTAAGCTCACGGGATTTGTGCCTGGACCAGACTTCCCCACGGGCGGTGTTCTGGTGGAGTCCAGTGCTGCCATCGTTGAGTCCTATGCCTCAGGCCGCGGCGCTTTTCGACTTCGTGCAAGATGGGAGATAGAAAATCTTGCTCAAGGCCGCTATCAGGTAGTTGTCACGGAAATCCCTTGGCAAGTGCAAAAATCCCGTCTCATCGAAAGGGTGGCGGCTTTGATGGAGTTGCGTAAGTTACCTCTGGTGGGTGATATCCGAGACGAATCGGCAGAGGAGGTGCGTCTCATCATCGAACCTAGGGCGCGCGGGATTAATCCGAATCATCTGATGGCCCAGTTGTTCCAACTTACCGAGCTTGAGACCCGAATCAGTCTCAACATGAACGTGCTCGATGCGGATAAAACACCGAGGGTTATGAACCTGCGCCAAGTATTGAGTGCGTTTCTTGACCATCGTCATGTGGTGCTCAAGCGGACCACCGCCTTCTTGCATGGCAAGATCAGAGACCGGATTGAGGTTCTCGGCGGATACCTCGCAGCGTACAGTTATCTTGATCTTGTTATCAAAATAATCCGTGAGGAAGATGTTCCAAAACCAAAACTTATGAAGACCCTAAAGGTCACCGATGCCCAGGCAGAAGGAATTCTCAACATGCGGCTACGCGCGTTGCGTAAGCTGGACGAGGTGGAAATTCGCGAGGAGTTTGCTCGCCTGAAAAAGGAAGCGAAGGAACTTAGCGTTCTTCTCAAGGACGAACAAAAACGCTGGCGGGTGATCGCGGCAGAAATTCGAGAAACACGCGCCGCCTTTGGCGTTAAGACAGAGCTAGGGCGGCGGCGAACAAAAATTGGTTCACCGCCCACGGCAGTGGTGATTCCCACCGATATCGCTGTGGAAAAGGAGCCTGTGACCATCGTGTGTTCCGCCAAGGGATGGATGCGAGGATTCAAGGGTCATATCAGGGATGGAGCCGAAGTCAAATACAAGGATGGCGACGAACCGTCTTTTCTGTTGTATGGCGAAACCACCGACAGGCTGATCCTGTTCGCGACTAATGGGCGTTTCTATACAATCGGCTGTGACGCTCTGCCGCCCGGTCGTGGCCATGGTGAGCCCGTGCGCCTGATGATAGACCTTTCCAACGACCATGATATCGTCGCTCTCATGGTGCACCGTCCAGGTCGTAAACTGCTGGTGTCGTCTAGCGATGGGCGTGGGTTTATCGCTGCCGAAGACGGTGTGATTGCCCAGACCCGGGGTGGCAAGCAAGTCCTCAATGTGCGTGGCGATATTGAGGCCCAGGCCTGTGCGTCGGTAGACGGCGATCATGTCGCGGTAATCGGAGAAAACCGTAAACTGCTTATTTTTCCATTGTCCGAAATGCCTGAAATGGTTCGTGGCCGAGGTGTCAAGCTGCAGTCATACCGTGATGGAGGGCTTGCTGATATCACCACCTTTTATTTAGCATCTGGCCTGTCGTGGAGGCTTGGCGCGCGCACCCGCAACGAGACAGATCTTGCCGACTGGATCGGCAAGCGTTCCCAGACCGGGCGTTTGCCGCCCAGGGGATTTCCGCGAACCAATAAATTTTCCTGAATTCTTCTTGGGGAGTTTGGTTCCCTTGCAAGTTCTTCATTTTAAGGTGACCGGTTGGAATTTACCATCCACATGATTCCCAAGAGCAAAGGTGTTGGGTTTTTTCACCCATAAATTTGCAAGGAATGCGAGGCGGTGCCCCTGAGTGAGGGGCGTTACCCGGTGCCAAAATGAGGGATTAAAAATTACTAGTCTATTTTCGACCGGCTTCAGGCGCTCAAGTTCAGAATTTTTAGCCTCAATGAGGGAAGTTTTATCGGACACCTCTAAATATCCACCAACAATATCCTTCACGATCACATAATAAATATGGCCAACGTGCGGGGTAACATGTCGGCCTTCACGTCCCCTTAGTGCTTCATCGCAGTCACGGTGCCATTCAAGGGTCTTTCCAGCGGAGAGATCGTTGAACCAGTACTCAAATCCAGCGACCCCTGTTTCGTCGATCTGGCCTTGCCAAATTTTCTGGATAACTAATTCAAGAGGATTATTAGGTGGTTCACTCCACCAACCATCCCACCAATTATAGTCAGAAACATTCTTCCATATCTTTACGTTACGGAGTTCTCTTAGTAGTTGCGGGTCCTGTAGAAAACTGTCACAAACCAGCATTTATTCCTCACCAGTTGCGCCTAAGTCTTTACTGGCCCCGCAGCAAAATGGCTAGCACTCTTATGAAAGAAGGTGTGGTGGCTAAGGTCGTTTGATATAATTTATAGACGATAAAGTTGTGGTAGTCAGGAGAGTTTTAAGGCATACCCTGAAAACTTAAATAAAGTATTAGCATTCAACTGGTTCAGATACAGCATGGCAGAGCTATCTCATTTCTTCCCCTTGACTGTCTATAAAACCAAGCTTGGCTTGGAAGAGCCTTATCGTGACGATTTGCTTCATAGTATAAAAAAAGATTATGAAAATAATGATGCTTGTCATAAAAATTCTAAAAATACATGGACAGGAGATGTAAATAATTTTGAATATCTTCATTCTAGAAAATTATTTGAAGCTCTATTTAAAAAAATATCAACACATATAGAAGAGTATTCTAATTCATTAAATATATCTGATAATATGTTTGATTACTATTATACACGCTCATGGGCGACTGTGGCTTATCAGCAGCAAGATATTGAATTACATCAGCATATGCAATCTCATATTTCGGCAGTTTACTACCTCAGTGTGCCAATAAATTCAGGAAAATTAGTATTGGAGCCATTTACTAGAGAAAATCAAAATGAATTTATTCCCGGACTTCTTCGTAAAAAGAATTTCATAGATGGCCTTATTGAGCCTTCTCTTTATTTATCTCCAGGGGCGAGTATAGATGTCAAAACTGATGACATCATAATTTTTCCCTCAAAAACTAGACATGGCACTGAAAAAAGTGAGTCCGAAGAAAGTCGCATATCAATAGCTGCGGATATTGTGGCAGTGTTAAAGGATTCGAGTTCTAAAGAATTTTTTTTCCCTCCACTTAATATGTGGCGGAAATTCTAAGCATATAATTTTTCAGCTAGAAAATATTATTTGGTAAGCGCAATAATCTAGCTCTAATTACACGTTAACAATATCAAGCAAATACGACTTATATATTGTCATTTTACAGGCACTGAAGTGTGGAATCTTCGTCTGATTCTGGCATTGAACCCTATCCGAGGGTCGGCTAGAATCTATTACAAGAAATATAGAGGCCGCTGGAATTATTTATTGGGTGGCGGTGTTCTTGGTCAAACACAGGGAGACAAAGATGGGTTTTAATATTTTTACTCCGAGAGTATTCATGAGTTTAGCCACTACTGCGATTGTGACCACTGGCACTGCCATCCTCGGGTTTTCAGCCGGTGCCGAGGCGGTCAATTTCAAGGGTAAGACAATTAAGGTGGTGATTGGCTATGGAGCAGGTGGTGGTTATGACCGTTATGGCCGTCAGGTAGCCCGGCATATTGGCAGGCATTTACCGGGCAACCCCAAGGTAATAGCTCAAAACAAACCAGGGGCTGGTAGTTACAAGACAGTTAATTACATTTATAGCCAAGCCCCAAATGACGGCACTGTTTTTGCTACCTTTGCGCGTTCAGTCCCAATTCTAGCCTTCTCGGGAAAGTCAAAACAGGCGCAACTCGATCCCAATAAATTTACATGGATTGGTACTTCATCAAGTTATAAGGGCGAGTCCTATTTGATGGTTGTACGTAAAGATACTGGGATTAAATCGATCTCTGACATTCAGAATCTTAAAAAGCCATTGAATTTCGCAGCTACTTCTTTCGGATCAGATGGTACTGATGTTCCGATTATTCTTAAGGATATTTTGCGAATCAACGTTCAACCGCTGCGTGGATATCCCGGTGGCAATACCCTATATCTGGCAGTTGAGAGGGGTGAGGCCCAGGCACGTATGGTGGGTGTAGCCTCCATGAGGACTGCTATGCCTCATTGGCTCACTAAGAAAAGCCCGATAAGGGTGGTCTTACAGTTTGCAACAGCCAAGCGTATGCCGGAGTTTCCTGATGCGCCAACTGCAAGAGAGCTTGTAACTAAACAAGCTGATAAAGATATGATCGAGTTACTAGAGGCGCCATTCTATATGGCCCGCCCATTTGCGGCACCTCCTGGTCTGCCAGCCGATGTTACCAAAGTTATGCGTGATGCATTTATGAAAGCTCATGCTGATCCTCAGTATAAGGCTGAAGCCAAGAAATTTCGCCTTCTCACTAGTCCCGTCCATGGGGCGAAAGTGCAGAAACTGGTGGCATCCCTGGGCAAGAAGCCGCGGGCACTTTATGACCGCTATACCAGACTTCTCAAGAATCCGAAATCTCCTGTTCGTGTTGTCAAATGGCAGATTGTCTCTGGAAAAATCAGCAAGATTGGCAAGAAGGGCAAGTTCCGCTTCAAGATTGATGGCCAGAAGAAGGCAGTGAAGTCCCGCACCCGAGGTCGTTACACTAAGGTTAAACTCAACGGCAAGAAACTCAGCCGTAAGAAAATCAAGGCCGGTATGAAGTGCAAGATGTGGTATGAAGGCCCGGGCAGCTATGCTGGGCGCATGGAGTGTACAAAGTAACCAAATATGTAAAACAATTTTCGGGCGGGCCATTCATGGTCCGCCCTTTTTTTGCGTTCGGAGCTTGTCCCATCATCCTATAAAGTTCCTGGCGGCATCGTTCTAGCTACTTGATAGTCCGCGTATCTCGAGTATTGAATTTTCCAGGCAGTGGAGGAGAACATAATGAAAGCACCATCGTCACTGATCACCCTCGGCACTTCGGGTGGTCCGTCGTTGACACCTGGTAGGGCGCAGACTTCCCATTTACTTACGGTAAATGGGACCTACTACGTTGTGGATGCTGGCGACGGAGTAGCACGTCGAATGGCGAGGGCCGGTGCAGACATACGTAAGGTGGGAATCATTTTCCTTACCCACCATCACGACGACCATACTGCAGGCCTCGGGACTCTGATGTCCCTAGCGTGGGACGGGCGGCGCACTGAGCCCATCAACGTCTACGGCCCACCCCGAACTAAGGAACTTATTGATGCCATAGTGGGGTATTGCAGTATCAGTGCTGACATTCGCATCGCCGATGGTGGCCGTAGTGTCCCGCTGGATATGGTATTCTTCGGCCACGATGTGGGCATCGGGGAGGTTTATCAGGACGACAACATCCGCGTTTCTGCGACTGAGAATACCCACTTCAGCTTTCATCGGGGAGACGCCGCTGGCCGCTATAAGTCGTACTCTTACCGCTTCGAGACCCCCGACCGAGTGATCACGTTCACCGGCGATACCGGATTTAGCACTGCCGTCACAGAGCTGGCCAGGGGTGCAGACATTTTGGTGACTGAGACCTCCTCCTGCGACGAGCGCAAGAATTCGATGATTAAGGACGGTCGCTGGCAGGCAATGAGCGTTGCCGAGCAGACAGGCATCATGCTTCAGGCAACCCAGGGGCACATGGCTCTAGATAGCATTGGTAAGCTGGCGACGGAAGCTGGTGTCAAAAAGGTGGTACTGTCTCATCTCACACGGCGAGTCGAAACTGCAGACTACGAACCTTGGGCCGAGGAGGTTAGGAAACACTTCTCTGGGAAGGTAGTCATTGCCGAGGACTTGATGGAATTTTAGTGAACTAATTACGCGCCACGAGCATCTGTAACCTAGTAGCGCCGATGCCTAATTCGCTGAGACCATTTTGCTACAAAAGTAGGATATGATGTCGATAGACTAGGTGGGCTCGACCACAACCCAATACCGAGGTAGACGCCTTTAGTGCCTGCAGTGCTCTCAAGCTTTCGGGTGGAGAATGCGATGGCGCATATCAAGAAACCCTTGATCCGAAAGCCTGGACCAGGAGACCGCTTCCTCACGAAAGGCGCGGAAGGAGCGGTAGGTCCGCTTGGTAAGATCATCGGCGGTCTCTAGTTCCTCCAACACTTGTGCTGATGCTTTGCCGAGTGCCGTTATGACGTCGTCGGGAAAACGGCGAAGCTTGACACCGTGCCGGGAGATTAGGGTCTTGAGTGCTACTCCGTTGTGTCGGTTGAATTCACCAAGCATGGCTTCCGCTTCTGCCCGGCAGGCGGTGGTGACGATCTCCCGGAGATGGCGGGGTAAGGCCTCAAATTTACTTTTATTGATGAAGCATTCGATGCCGGTTCCGGGCTCGTGAAAGCCAGGCCAGTAATAGTTCTTTGCGATCTTGTAAAAGCCGAAGGCGAGATCATTCCACGGGCCGACCCATTCGGTGGCGTCAATTCGGCCCGATGTCAGAGCTGTAAAAATTTCCCCGCCAGCAAGATTCTCCGCTGTTGCCCCAACGCGGCGCAGCACCTCACCGCCGAGACCTGGCATGCGAATTTTTAGTCCCTTGAAATCCTCCATGGAGTGGATTTCATTCTTGAACCAGCCTCCCATCTGGACGCCAGTATTTCCTGCTAGAAAAGGCTTGAGACCGAACTTGCCGTAGCCTTCATCCCATAGTGCCTGGCCGCCGCCATGGTGAATCCAGGCCGATAATTCTTGAGCGGTTAGGCCGAAGGGTACTGCGGCAAAAAAGTTGAAGGATTTGGATTTTCCCTGCCAATAATATGATGCCCCGTGACCCATTTCCACCGAGCCCTGAGCTACTGCGTCGAAGGATTGGAGGGGGGGAACCACGGCACCTGCCGCGGCGATCTTTACCTTGAGCTCTCCGTTGCTCATGCTGGTGATGCGCTGGGCTAATCGTTCTGCCGAGGTGCCTAGACCAGGAAAATTTTCCGGCCAAGTAGTAACCATGGTCCATTGTCGTGTCTTCTTTGTGACCATAGCAGGGTCGGAAGGCCCGTTTTTGTCTTGCAGCTTTAATGCGTGGGCTCCGGCTGCACCGGCCACAAGTCCAGTCGCAGCTCCACTTAAAAAATCGCGACGATTCATCATTGTACTCCCTGAGAGAATTATTTTTGGCTCTATGTGACGTCCGCCAATTGGGAAAGAGGAGGGGGTAAAAAATACAAACTATACGTCTTCCCCCTTAGCGGAGCCATGACTGGATTTGACTGGTGCCCATCCTTGGGGGCCAAACGCTTCGAGTGGACGGAACCGGGACTTGTAATCCATTTTGGAGCAGCCGGAAATCCAATATCCGAGATAGACGTGATCGAGATGTAGACGTTTAGCCTCGGTTATCAGCCACAGGACCATGTAGGTCCCAATAGTTAGTCTAGGACTAGGTTTATAGAAACTGTAGACAGCGGATAATGCGTCGGGCAAAGTATCGGCCAGCATCACCGCAAGTAGTTCATTTTCCTCGCTGCGAAATTCGGTAACTAGGGTGTCCACAGGGCTTTCTTCTATCATGGACTGGTATTCCATGAAGGACATGCGATCCATGCCGCCACCAGGATGGCGTTTGGCCTGATAACGCGCGAATAGACCGTATTGCTCTGTGGTTGCTTGGGGCGGTACGGTCTCTGCTACCAAACTAGGGTTATTTCGCCATACGCGGCTTAGGGAGGGGCTCAGTGTGAATTCACTGACGACAACCCGTACAGGGCGGCAGGCGTCGCAAGAGGGGCAGGCAGGTCGGTACATGAAATTATGGCTGCGTCGGAATCCAGTACGAATGCCGTCATGGTAGAGGTCTTTTGCGCTCTTGCCTGTTAGTTCGGTTGCTAGGACGCATTCACTTCGCCCCTCTAAGTAAGGACAGGGGCGCAATGGAGAGGCATGGAGGGGATGTGGCTGGGATGTCATGTTGGTATTATGGCGCGAAACGTGAGTTTTCCGCAATCGTATGTCGGCGCCGATGGATTATTAACTGCGCCGATTATTCGTTCATTTGAACCAGAATTATTCCAACAAATTAATAGACTTATGATTATAGATAAATATATATTTCAATAATTTATACACATAATGTAATGTAATACATTTATTCTATTTTCTTAAATCTCTGCGCAATCTCGATCGCGCCATAGGTCAAAATGCCATCGGCTCCGGCTCTCTTGAACGACATCAGACTCTCGGTCAGGCAGGTTGTCCAATCGAGCCAGCCGGCATCGGCTGCGGCCCGAAGCATGGCGTACTCACCACTCACCTGAAAGGCGAAGGTGGGAACCGCGAAGTGCTGCTTAATTCGCCAAAGGATATCAAGATAGGGCAGACCAGGCTTGACCATGACCATGTCCGCTCCTTCCGAAATATCCAAGGCTACCTCGCGGAGCGCTTCGTCGCCGTTAGCGGGATCCAATTGATAAGTTTTCTTATGGCCTCCGCCGAGATTTCCCCCGCTGCCGATGGCATCTCTGAAAGGTCCGTAGAAACCGGATGCGTATTTTGCTGCATACGCAAGTATCAGCACCTCGTTGAAATTAGCCCCCTCAAGGGCTTGGCGGATAGCGCCGACCCGTCCATCCATCATGTCCGAAGGAGCTAACAAGTCGCAGCCGGCCTCAGCCTGGACTAAAGCTTGGCGAACCAGCACTTCTACGGTTTCATCGTTGAGGATAGTGCCGTCGTCCATTAACCCGTCTTGCCCATGAGCGGTGTAAGGATCAAGCGCGACATCGCACATGATGCCGATCCCTGGCACTTGGGCCTTGATGGCACGAACCGCCCTACATACCAAATTCTCCGGATTGCAGGCCTCCTCAGATTGCGCGCTTTTGCGTTCAGTAGGGACACAGGGGAATAAGGCGATGGCCGGAATTCCGAGTTCTGTAGCTGCCGCGGCAGCCTCGACCGCTAGATCGATACTCATTCGTTCGACCCCTGGCATGGAGGAAATTGGCGTTCGCGCGTTGTCTCCATCCTGGATAAATACTGGCCATATCAAGTCATCGACCGACAACCTGCTTTCCGCGACCATGCGTCGTGACCATTCAGACTGACGGGTTCTGCGCATGCGGATATCCGGATAGGCGCCAGCTGAATGATTTAAGGTGTCAGCTTCGATCTCAGATGATTTATGGCCCAAAAGGCTAGGAAGTTTCATGAATCTTTGTTGTTGGTCGCTCACTCAAAGAACATATCCAATAACTCCTGCATCCGAAAGAGTTAGAAAATTTTAAGTAATTTAGACTAATACTATGTAACTGCTAGTGGAGTAGTTTGCGTGGATGTCAGGACATATTGTTAAGTGAGGGTGCTGTAGATCACATTTATCAAGTGGTCACTTTCAAATCAAAAGGCTTCATCGTCGTTATTTGGAATGTAGTCAAGAGAGAATTGGAGCGCCAGGTTACCTTAGCCCTCGACAATAACCTGGCCTTAAGAATTTTCAACGTCGGCGATGTGGAACCCACTGTCAGAGAATTGATGATCCACGGCCGTCAATTCATCTGTTTTCGGCTTTTATGAACAGGGGTTCGTCCTGTTTTATGAGCCGAGCGGAGTGTTCGAGTGCCACACCGCTGTATTCCCTGTATAGCCAAGGGCCGATCAACCGTCAAATTTCACGGAAGTGTCGGTGGTGTTCCATCACATAGAACAGTTCCGGAAGCGCATTCTGAACATCGGAATAAAGACGTTGGCAAAGCCTTGGACGCATTAATTTCATATAAATTACTTTCTAACGATCTGTTTCCCCATTCCATGAGGCTGGCGCGACCACATCTCGGGCGGCTGGCACCGCGATACACTTTCCTTTAGACTTGGCATAATCCGGCTAAACAGATAACGAATTATTCGCGGGATACATACATAAACCCATGTATATTGAAGGAGCGGTCGTGGAATTTCACTAGGTCGGCAATGCCTTTAGGTCTCCGCTGTGATTACCAAGCTATTTCTTGAAGTTTTCATCATGGCGCCGGTTCAATGCACCGAAAAAAAGATAACGGACACGGTCCCCTGTAATCTCGCCTATATGAAGTAGAAAAGATTCGAATTTCAGAGACCGCCAGGGGAAACTTTGACGGGACGAATATACGTATATAGAGGCCGCGCGGTCGACGTTTGATGGAATATTTTCTCCAGCAACTCATTAATGGCCTCACCTTGGGCGCAGTTTATGGCCTGATCGCCATTGGATACACCATGGTCTACGGCATTATCGGCATGATCAATTTTGCTCATGGTGAAATATACATGATCGGCTCCTTCATAGCGCTGATCTGCTTTTCGATACTAGGCTTGGCGGGAGTCGCATCGGTACCCCTGGCGATCTTGGTGGTGCTTCTAATTGCCGTTCTCTTTACTGCAGCATATGGCTGGGCCGTAGAACGGTTGGCCTACCGTCCGTTGCGGGGATCTTTCAGGCTGGCCCCCTTGATATCTGCGATAGGCATGTCGATTTTTCTCCAGAACTACGTCCAGTTGTCACAGGGCGCGCGGGTCAAGGCTATGGAACCATTGGTCACGGGCGGTTTCGTATTGACGGAAAAGGCCGGCTTCCAGGTAACCCTCAGTTATATGCAGATCATCATCATGGCGGTGACGGTCATCCTCATGGCAGGGTTCTCTTTACTTATCTCCCTATCTCCCTTGGGACGTGCCCAAAGGGCTTGTGAACAGGATCCGAAAATGGCGGCTCTGTTGGGAGTCGATGTTGACCGCACGGTATCGATGACCTTCGTCCTCGGTGCCGGACTGGCCGCCGTCGCCGGAGTCTTGACTACGTTGCAATACGGTGTCATCGATTTTTTCATTGGTTTTCTAGTGGGACTCAAGGCCTTTACGGCGGCCGTATTGGGGGGAATAGGATCGCTGCCGGGGGCAATGCTGGGAGGAATTTTGATTGGCCTGGTGGAAGCTTTCTGGGCAGCCTATTTCTCTGCTGAATATAAAGATGTGGCCGCTTTTTCCATTCTTGTCCTTGTCTTAATTTTTCGCCCCACCGGCCTATTGGGCCGGCCCGAGGTGGAGAAAGTGTAGCTGTGACCTCAACTGAATTGGGAAAGCGCTTTGGCGAAGACAGTATTTGCTTGGGTGCCATGATCAAGGATGCCGGAATTGCCGCTCTAGTGACTCTGGTGCTGGCTATGCCGTTGTTCGGTGCGCGGTTGTCTGACGGCGGCGGCGGCGAACTTCAGTTTAGACCCTGGTGGGTGGTGATCGCTGTGGTCACTGTGTTTGCTGGCCGCTTAGCCATAATTTTGTGGTTTACCATGCGCAAACCGGACATCACTGCAAGGCTGCCCTTGTTCGATCTTACCGTTGCCCGGCTTTCCCGGCACAAAAGATTGTTGTTCGCAGGATTTTTGTTTGCCGTGGCGATTCTCCCTTTGTTGCCAATAGCTGACCGGTGGGTGGTCGATCTGATAACTCTGGTGATGATTTACGTTATGCTGGGCTGGGGGCTCAACATCGTCGTCGGCTTGGCCGGTTTACTTGATCTTGGCTATGTGGCCTTTTACGCGGTTGGTGCCTATTCCTACACCTTGCTGGCGATCCATTTCGATTTAAGCTTCTGGGCCTGCTTGCCTCTAGCGGGTGCCATGGCTGCTTTGTTTGGCGTGCTACTAGGGTTCCCGGTGCTAAGGCTCAGAGGCGACTATCTCGCCATAGTGACCTTGGGTTTCGGTGAGATGGTTCGCATTATTTTAATCAATTGGTCAACCTTGACCGGTGGTTCCGAAGGCATTGCTGGAATTCCGGGCCCCACTTTTTTTGGCCTTCGTTTTACAGCTAACCCCGCCTCAGGGGAGACTGCTTTCCACCAGTTTTTGGGCATTCCCTTCGGCAGTATCCATAAGTTGATTTTCCTCTACTATATTATACTAATCCTGGCATTGTTGACTCATCTATTCTCAGAACGCATTCGCCGACTCCCCGTGGGACGTGCCTGGGAGGCATTGCGAGAGGACGAAATTGCCAGCCGGTCGTTGGGACTCAACCCGGTTCTCGTTAAACTTTCAGCTTTCGGGCTCGGCGCCATGTTCGCTGGTTTTGCTGGCGCCTTTTTTGCCACCCGCCAAGGGTTCATTAACCCATCATCATTTACCTTCATCGAATCGGCAATCATCCTCGCGATCGTCGTGCTAGGAGGCATGGGTAGTCAGGTCGGCGTTATTTGTGCTGCCATTGTTCTAATTCTTCTGCCCGAGCTTGCCAGGGAGTTTGCGGAATTTCGCATGCTTCTGTTTGGCGGGGCCATGGTGGCGATCATGGTGTGGCGTCCGCGCGGCCTTCTTACTCAGCGCGTGCCGAGTGTGCGCCTGGGCTTGTGGCCGCCCAGGGCCGCTCGGGATAATTCCCCATGAGCGCCCTTGTGGCGCCAGATATAGCGGGTCCGGCGATGCTGGATGTCCAGCATCTTTCAATGCGATTTGAAGGTGTCACCGCAATTGACGATGTTTCGTTTAGCGCCCGTCGGGGTGAGATTACAGGAATAATCGGTCCCAACGGTGCTGGTAAGACCACTATTTTCAACTGCATTACTGGTTTCTACCGACCCAGCGTCGGGCGAATCTCCCTTGACCATGAAGGTGGTAATTTTCTGCTGGAGCGCATGGAGGGTTTTCGCATTGCCCGGGATGCGGGTGTCGGGCGAACCTTCCAAAATATTCGCCTGTTTCCGCGTATGACGGTGCTGGAAAATTTGCTTGTTGCCCAGCATGTGAAGCTGATGCGTGCCTCGGTATTTTCCATCTTCGGCCTGCTGGGGTTGCCCCGTTTCCAGGCTGCAGAGACCCAGGCCATAGAAATTGCCAGCGACTGGCTCGATCGATTGGGGTTAATAGGAGTGGCCGACCGTGAAGCGGGTAACCTGGCTCACGGGATACAGCGCAAAATCGAGA
>Ga0315336_1001227_pt1 | contig 53286 bp, 55 predicted proteins | sample ASW5metaG_FD_204512 | JGI IMG/M metagenome (GOLD analysis project Ga0315336, IMG submission 204512) | Ammonia-oxidizing marine archaeal communities from Monterey Bay, California, United States - ASW #5 | ecosystem: Environmental > Aquatic > Marine > Intertidal zone | place: USA: California...
GAGGGGCGTTATCACTGACAGCTTTACCATGAGCAATCATCATTTCAAGCGATACTCCCAATGTGTCGCGCATACCATATAGAACCATCCCTAGTGAATCGCCTACTAGAAGTAAGTCAACATGAGGATCAAGTAATGCGGCAATTTGAGCATTGTAAGCTGTTAGGCAAACGATTTTCCGCTCATTCTTTAAGGCCGTTATATCAGGTATAGTAATAGGGGTAATTTTAGTTCGTTTTAACATATTTTTCTTCCAATTATGGATGTTTGAAGCGTTAGGCTGTTACTTCGATATTATCCAGAAACCGAACGCCTCCCAACCGCGCAACCACTAGTAATCTTCCAGTTTTATTTTCTAAAGAAGGCAGAAGTCGTAGCGTCTCTGGATCCCGTAATTCAAAATAATCTACATTGTCAAATTCTTTGGAGTAGAGCATATCAATCCCCCATTTAAGCGGTTGAGATACATCATGGAGATTTGCGCGTAATTTTTCAGCAACAACGCCAAGAGTTTTATATATCCACGGAGCTATTATTCTTTGCTTCTTTGTTAAGTAAGCATTTCGCGAGGACATAGCGACGCAATCTAATTGCCAAATTAGTGGGAACGCGACGATATTTACTGGTATGTTCAAGTCTCCATCCAAACGCCTTATGACTTGGAGTTGTTGATAATCTTTTTCGCCAAATACAGCGACATCTGGTTGGCATTGCAATAATAGTTTGCTTACAACAAGGCCAACACCGTCAAAATGGATGCTTCTAATGGAACCTTCCATGTATTCGGTTATCCACTAATTTTAGCGGTTGTTGAAAAATACTTATTATCATAATCAATGTCGTACATTTCTGTCACTTTGGGTATGTAAACAGTGTCAGTACCAATCCCTTCGAGAGCCTCAATATCTATCGTTTCGTTTCTCGGATACTGTTTGAAGTCTTCGTCAGGCCCGAATTGGGTCGGATTTACAAATATACTAACGATAGTTCGATCACAGTGTTTTATTTCTGTCTCTACCAGACTGAGATGGCCAGCATGCAATGCTCCCATGGTTGGAATTAGGGCAATGGTTTCACCATTACTGCGCCAATGATTTACTGTTTTCAAAAGTGATATTTTTGTAGGCAGGGTTAAAATATTTCTATTTAAAATTGTTTTTAATTCACTTTTTATCACAACAAATCTCCGTCAGAGTTTAATAAATCACTTTTTACAAATCTCTTTACCTCGCAATATTCAAAATACAATAAATCTAAAAAACATCCAATCTGTCATTCAGCGATTATTTTTGGTACAGCTATTTCAAATCTTTACAATATTAACATAAGTAATTGTATTTAATATGGTTTATTAATATATATAAATTACAATGTACTCTATAGTAGTATAAAAATATTTTCAAATCATTTTAAGTATGATTTTGTTCAGCGAATTTTTAAGACTCTGTTGTATTTTCGAATGTGTTTTCTAGAGACTCTCAGCAATATGGAATGTAAGTATGTCAAAAACTCTTAACATTATTGGAGGTGGTACAGTTGGAAAAACACTTGGCCGTCTTTTCTGTTCAGAAAAACTATATAAAATATCGTCGATTTATAACAGAACCCAAGACGGAGCGAATAAAGCAGTCAATTATATTGGTGAAGGAAGGGCTGTTACTAATCTACAAGATCTCGAGCCCGCTGCGCTTAACTTCGTGACGACGAATGACTCAGCACTTGTTGAAGTATGTGAAGAGCTTGCGAAATCGAATATTGTGCAGAAGGGATCCATATTTGTACACTGTAGCGGCGCTTTGACGTCATCAGTATTTGGTTCGTTGGAGAAAAAAGGCGCCTTCGGTTGTTCGGCACATCCGTATAAATCGTTTCCGACACCGGACATTGCTGTTAGTAGCTTTAAGGGGACGCCAATTGGAATTGAGGGTCATAACATTGCGAAACTAGAAATTATCTACGCTATGAACAAGGTTGGAGCTTGGTGTTTTGAAATTGATAAAGAACAAAAGCTCATATACCATTCTTCGTCGGTAATTTTATCAAACTATTTGACTGCTTTAGTGGAGGTTGGCTTTAGTTGTCTTCGAAAAGCGGGATTGGACCCTCAATTAATTGAAAAAGTAACGTCACCTATTCTCCGAGAAACTTTAGAGAATGTTCTCCGCGAAGGTTCTACAAATGCTCTGACCGGACCAATCGCGCGTGGGGACAGTGAGACTGTCAAAAAGCAATTTCAAAGTTTACGGGAATGGGACAATAATGTGTCCGCTGTTTATAGGGAACTTGGAAGAGTGGCGGTTGCAGTTTCAGAAGATAAGGGGATTGCAGATCCTTCTGATCTAAGGCGTATCAAGGAAATTCTTAGAGGTTAAAGTTTTCCGTCGCCAGATAATTTGAGGCAGATTCAGGTTTCCATTGTTGAGTGTTTGGTTCCATCTGTTGAATGAGATTGAGCGGCGATCTTGCTGTGAAACAAGCGCAGTTGTTTAAATGTCTGTTGTTTGATCCTTTCTCTTCGTTTGATGATGGTCTCAGCTCTGCCGAAGTAGCCATCGTGGATGCCGGAATTTCTGGCATGACATGCGCGGTAATTTGATAGTATTTTCCCGTACAGAGCATCTCGTAAGACATTTGGGCAAGCTGGGCTGCAATATTGGGCCGCAGGCCTTTCTCCGTGGACAAGATCAGGAAGTATGTTGCCAGGGTTGGCAGATAGTCCTTCGCCTCGATATGGAAATCGATGACCTTGTTAATTTCCTCCGTTCGTTTCTTGATATTCATGGGGGACAAAAAACCCGCCACCAGTAAGGCCGGAGCCTCTACAGAAGTTTTCCACTGCAACACACAAGATGCCCTGATGTCCGGGTGTTTATCTTGCGTGACTTCAAAAACCATATCGACATGCGACTTAGGCTAAGTCTGATAATCATACCATGAAAGCATAGTAGGTTTACATCAAGCTTGCGGAGGGAGTGGATATTGAAAGAAAGATAACTGGAAGCAAACTGATGAGAATAGAATGCTAGATTAGATTGATAGTTTAAATAGGGAGTAAAGTTTGTTAATTTTAATTATCTGGCAAACACAAGCATTTAGTCGCTATTACAGATTTTTATGTGACTATAGAGAGACTAAAGAAAAATCGTATTTATTGAAGTATCTATAACTCATTGATTATTTTATTAAAAGTGGTGCCCAGGGGCGGATTCGAACCACCGACACGCGGATTTTCAGTCCGCTGCTCTACCAACTGAGCTACCTGGGCACGCCGCAGATGATGCGAGTGCATCCATGCGAAGCAGCAGCGTTATAGAAGAAATATAGTGGGCTGTCCAGACTTGTTCGCTTAAATAGACGGAAAAAGAAATTCACAGTTTTTCGGGCGCCAAATTGGTTCAGATTGCGGAGAAAATTGGGCTTCTTCTCTTGCTGGTTAAACTCTTCAAGAAGTCGTTTTCGAGCAGAAATCCCTACTATGATAATCTGATAGCGATGCCGGAGCCGGCACAATTTGAGGAGTTTAAAAAGCTTCAATCTTCATCGTGGTCATTTGCTGGAACTGTTTCTTCGCCCGGGATGACATAATTTTCATTGAACCATTTCCCGAGATCTAATTGCTTACACCGAGCGGAGCAAAACGGACGGTATTCATATACGGCAGGTTTCGAACATTGCGGGCAGGGTTTTTTTGCCGGTTTTCTCTCATTCATAATAGGTTAATCTAGTCGATAATTATTGTCGGGTAAATTGGCATTTTCTGTAATTACCAAAGGACGCGATAAATGATTTTCGATCAATCCTTTATGTTCAAATAATTGTATTGCCAGAGCTTTTCCGGCGTTAATCTTGATGGCTTTGCCGTCGCGTAAAGCAATTTCTTGCTGCAGAGTCCTGACAAGATTAGAAAGGCTGGTTAAAGTTGTTTCTTGCCGACCTATGCCCGCACAATGCGTGCAAGGCGCATTCAAGATATTTTGCAGAGATTTACGTGTCCGCTTCCGTGTCACTTGCATTAGCCCCAGCTCTGTCATGCCGATCATGCGTGTGTGAACAGGGTCGTCCCTAAACATTTCTTCCAAACAGCTGGATACCTTTTGAATATCTCCGGCACCGTTCATCTGAATAAAATCAATAATGATTATCCCGGCCGAGTTGCGCAATCGAATTTGGCGAGCAATTTCTCGCGCGGCTTCCAGATTACTGGATAAAGCGACGGAATTGACGCCCTTCGCCTTTGTCGCCGAAGAGGAATTGACATCCACGACGAGAAGGGCTTCCGTTTGGTCGAAAGTAAGATTAACGCCGGAATCTAGATTAAGATGCTGTTGAGTTGCCCGCTCAATTTCTTCTTCGATACCGTATTCTTCGAACAGGGAGGTAGTTTTGTTCCAAAGTGTAAGATTTGATTTCATGTCGGGCGACGCCCATTCGAGATAGCTTTCGCATGTTCGAAAAGCATTCGCGGAGTTAACTAAAATATTAAGTTCGTTGGAGAGGAAACTGTTTAAAACCACCGAAGTTGGAGTGGTTCTTGCTGGAAATTTCCCCGGTTTTGATACGTTAGATTGGAATTGTTGAATTTCTGACCATTGGCGACATAGAAATTTTACTTCTCTTGATATTTGCTGATCGCTGGCAAGTCTTGCGGATGTACGAATTGTAAGGCCACCGGTTTTGAGATGTTTACGTGCGGCCTCTGTTATACGAATTTTATCCTTACTTCCCTGGATCCTTTTGGAAAAAGTAATGCTATTTCCTAAAGGGCGGTAAACTAGATTGACGCTTCTAAGGGCATAATGGCAGGTGAGCTGGACATTTTTTTCCCCCAACTCATCTTTGGTTATCTGTACCAGGAACTTTTGACCTTCATGTGTAACATTCGCAATAGGTTTACCTGTATTCTCTATATCTCGGGCCTGCAGGAAACCGTGTTTCGTTCCGCCAAGGTCGACAAAGGCAATATCCAAATCATGTAAGATTTTGCTGACTCGGCCAACATAGAAGTCACCCACGGCAGAAATATCGAGGATTCGTTCAATCTGGAGATCGATGACGGTATCGTCGCGCACAAGAGCCGCGCGCGTTTCAAATAATCCTTCTTCTATAAGAAGTGTATTGCGCATTATTCTCGAGACGTCCAAATATCAAAGCCGTTGCCACTGAGCATATTGCTAACTTCGAATAGAGGTAGTCCGACAACGTTACTATGGGATCCCTGAATGGAGCGCACAAGGGAGGCTGCTCGGCCCTGAATGGCATATCCACCGGCTTTTCCGCGCCATTCTTCAGTTTGAAGGTAAGAGCGGAGTTCGTGTTCGCTGAGCGGTTTGAAAATTACGGAACTGGAGACAAGACGGCATACGGTCGTTCCCTTGGGCGTAACCAGTGTGACACCTGTATGAACCTGATGGCGACGGCCGGAAAGCAGTTTCAGAAAACCATATGCCTCCTCTTCATTTTCAGCTTTGCCGAGGGCTCGACGCCCAACGGCAACTACGGTATCCGCTGAAAGAAGAAATTTGCCGTCAAACTGAGAATTTACAGCCTGCGCCTTTTCTAGCGAAAGCCTTTTCGCAATATCACGTGGTAGTTCGCCTTTTCGAGCTGTTTCATCGATATCAGCAGGACAGACTATGTCCGGAACAATACCTATTTGACTCAGGAGTGACAGACGGCGCGGAGAGGCGGAAGCAAGAACGAGGGAGGGGAAGGGCAATTTGGCTGTTTTAGATACATTGTTTACAGGCGACGTGTGTGCTGTAGCCTCATCTTTTCTATCAGCCATAGGTGATCACCTTTACTTATAGCGGAAAGTGATCCGGCCTTTCGTCAAATCGTAAGGTGTCATTTCGACAGTCACTTTGTCGCCTGCAAGTACCCGAATACGATGCTTGCGCATTTTGCCCGCTGTATGGGCGAGGACTTCGTGATCATTTTCTAAAATTACACGGAACATTGCATTCGGCAATAATTCTGTCACGGTACCATCAAACTCTAGTAGTTCTTCTTTAGCCATAAACTTCCAATCCAGTTACTTTGGTTGGGTGCAAAATAAGGGTGGCAAGCGATAAAATGCAAGCATTTCCTGCAGATAGTGCGAAAGAATTCTTGAAAAGCGGCTAAAAATACCCGTATTCACCACAGTAAACCCGTAAATGTTACACTTTCGGCGCAGGTGCCGTTCTAAATCGCGCTTTTATCTTTTCGTAAAGGTCATCGCGTACATGCCGAAACGCATTCAATTGCATTTCACGATTACCTTCCATGAGGGACGGATCGACTGTATTCCAGAATTCGGTTTCACCTGCTGTCGTACGGGTAAGCTCTTGCGCTTTTGCATGTGCTTCCGCGGAGAGCGATATGATTAAGTCGAATGAGTCGTCCTCCAAATCTTCAAAATTCTTGGCAACATGATTTCCGCCATCCAGGCCAATTTCATCGAGAACTTCGACAGCAAAGCCATCAACGTCTTTGGCGAGAACGCCTGCACTGTCCACATAAACTGCGTGCCCATAAAGACTTTTCATAATGACTTCTGCCATCACCGATCGAATACTATTATGGGTACACGCAAAAAGAACGCTGCCCGGCAGCTTATCGGAAAAAGGGCGATCACTCATAAGCAGCTAATCGTCCTGCGGAGTGAGGTCAATACGTCTTCCATATTTACCTCCCTACCCTCGAATATGTAGAACGCACATTAACGTAAACAGGCGCCGAGCTGTATCGAAATCAGTTTCGGCTTTTTCTTTCAATCGTTCTTGAAGAAGTTCAGAGCCATCATTATGGAGGCCACGCCGTCCCATATCAATTGCTTCGATTTTGGACGGCGAAGCGGTTTTAATTGCTTCGAAATAGGTTTCGCATACATGAAAATAATCTTTAATGATGCGTCGAAAAGAAATGACAGGTAGCGGAATGCGGACAAGTTCCGTTTGGTCGTCTTCCGTCCTGATATCGAAAATCAATCGGTTATCTTCAATACTGAGATGCAAAGAATAAGGGCCTTCGTCTTCAAATCCGTTCACAACGAAAGAGTTGCCGTCCAGAATATCGAAGATCGCGACTTTACGTTCATGTTCAATATCGGCATTGCGACGAACAACTGTCTTTTCGTCCAGCTCTATATTCGCGATATGTTGATTTTCGGCCATTAGCGTATTCAGCACTTTCGTAAGTTTAGTCTGGTATATTTAACCGAATACCAACAGAAAGAGCATGTGCTCCCAGACCTTCGGCTTTCGCCAGCTTAACGGCAGCAGGGCCAATTTTACCAAGACTTTCTGCATCAAGGCGTAATAATGATGTGCGTTTTAAAAAATCCAATGTCGATAACCCGGAAGAAAAGCGGGCGGTACGAGAGGTTGGTAAAACGTGATTGGGGCCGGCGACATAATCTCCAATAGCTTCCGGTGTATATCTACCTAGGAAGATTGCACCTGCATGGCGTATTTGATTTGCCAGATCGTCAGCATCGTCAACGCAGAGTTCTAAATGTTCGGGTGCTAATTGATCCACCAAAGACGGCGCTTCGGATAAATCACCGACAAGAATTATCGCGCCATGTTTATTCCAGCTGGCGGATGCAATATCTGCGCGCACCAAGGTGGTAAGGTGGCGAGAAATTGCTTTTTCAACTTCTGTCGCGAATAATTCATCGTCGGTTATAAGAATACTTTGGGCCACTGGATCATGCTCTGCCTGGCTTAACAAATCTGCAGCGATCCAGGCGGGATCATTCTGATTATCCGCGACCACCAGTATTTCCGAAGGACCAGCGATCATATCGATACCAACTGTTCCGAAAACGTGACGTTTAGCGCTAGCCACATAAGCGTTACCGGGACCTACGATTTTGTCCACGGCAGGTATAGTTTGTGTCCCATAAGCAAGAGCTCCTATGGCTTGAGCGCCGCCGATTCTGTAAATTTCATCAACACCAACCAAATCAGCGGCCGCTAAAACCAGAGGATTAATTATACCATCAGGTGTTGGAACAACCATCACCAGTCTAGAGGCTCCAGCTACCCGCGCCGGTATAGCATTCATTAAAACGGAAGAAGGGTATGTCGCTAACCCTCCTGGTACGTACAACCCTATATTTTCTATTGGCGTCCAACGATATCCGAGTTCAACACCATCGGGATCTGTGAAAGAATAGTCGTCTGGTATTTGTACTTTATGGTAGGCCTCAATCCGCGTTGCAGCGAGGTTAAGCGCGTTTAATGTCTCAGCGTCGCACTCACCGATTGCCGACGCAATTTCAGATTTCGTAATTCTTAAGTTGGAGGCATCCTGCAGCATTAAGCGGTCAAATTTATTGGTGTATTCAATAACCGCGGCGTCGCCACGATCCTGCACCTGAGACAAAATCGCTGCGGTTACAGTACTTACATCTGCATCTGCCTCTCTTGTTTGATTGAGTAAAGCCGAAAACTGAGAACTGAAATCGGTGTCCGCTGTTTTTAATTTAACGGGCATCGACAGCCTCCCGGAATTTCTCAACCCATCCATTCAGCTCGATGGAACGGGTTTTAAGGGCCGCTCTATTCACCACGAGTCGAGAGGTAATATCGAGAATTTTCTCAACTTCCACGAGGCCATTTGCCCGCAATGTCGCGCCAGAGGAAACGAGGTCAACGATGCGACGGCAAAGTCCCAATCCAGGAGCAAGCTCCATTGCGCCGGACAATTTGATGCATTCGGCCTGGATGCCTGCTGCAGCAAAAAACTTATGTGTTAAATTTGGATATTTTGTTGCGATGCGTACATGACTCCATCGTGACGGGTCACTGTCATCTTCCAAACCTTCAGGCTGGGCGACCGCGATATAGCAACGCCCAATATCCAGATCAACCGGTGCATAAATTTCGGGATAATCAAATTCCAACAAAACATCATTGCCAGCGACACCAAGCTGTGCCGCCCCGAAAGCAACAAATGTCGCGACGTCGAAAGATCGCACACGGATAATTGAAATGTTTGGATGATTAGTCCGAAACTGCAAAAGGCGGCTTTCTGGATCATCGAACGCTGGCTCAGGTTCAATCCCGACGCTCCGGATCAACGGCATGACTTCTTTTAATATTCGCCCTTTTGGCAGGGCAATTACCAACTCATCGCTCGACGGCACTTTATGGCTCCATTTAAAATCGACACCAAATAGGGTTTTGGTTTTTAGTTCGGATTAGGTGAGGGGGACATCATCCTCATGTTGTGGTTTATGTTTCGTAGACCAAGCTTCGCCTGTATCAGTCAGCGTGACATTTGCGCACTCTACATCCAGTAAAACCATACCTCCACCAGCGAAATTTAGACGTATCTCGGCTGCGGCATTCTCTTTTTCAACAGATGCCACATTCAATAATTCCAGCGTTTCTTTCGGAAAGTCCTGAGAGATTCCGTAAGATTTGACAGAAAGAACATCCAAAAATAAAAGCCCGGATCGGATCCGCAATTGTGTTTCAGAGGTCTGGGGCTTTCGGGTAACTTCTTCCCACATGAATCTTGATCCCATCAGGGTAAACGATCTTTGGGATCGCGAGAAACTCATTTCACCGGGACTGGTGATCGTGCCCTCCAATGCGGCCGAAAGAATACCAAGCTCGTCAGCATCTGTGGCAATTAGTTTTAAGCCATTCGGCATAATTCAGGTCCCGTTATAGGAATACATTTTAGATTCCGGCTATCCGCTCGATATCGGCACCACATGCCGCCAGCTTCTCTTCCAGTCGCTCGTACCCGCGATCTAAGTGATATACACGATTGATAACGGTTTCTCCAGTCGCTGCCAAGCCTGCTAGTACCAAGGAGACGGATGCCCTAAGATCTGTGGCCATAACGGGGGCACCAACCAGGCTTTCCACGCCTCGGACAAGAGCGGAATGACCATGGACTGTAATATTTGCGCCCAGCCGCGCCAATTCAGGAACATGCATGAACCGATTCTCAAAAATTGTCTCCGTTATCATTGCCGCGCCACTCGCGACAGTCATCAAGGCCATCATCTGAGCTTGCATATCGGTGGGGTATCCAGGATATGGCAATGTCATTATGTCCACACCATTTAGCTCAGCCGCTTTGCGGGACACGATCAAGCCGGTATCTGTTGATACAACATCCGCACCCGCTTCTATCAAAACGTCGATAACCGACTTGATAAGGTCACTATCCGTATTTGTTAATTCAATTTGTCCGCCGGTAATTGCAGCCGCGATGGCGTATGTGCCGGTTTCAATCCGATCTGGCATTACCCGGTAATCAGTTCCCTTTAGCGATTCAACGCCCGTAATGATTAGCCGATCCGTCCCGTCGCCTTCAATTTGAGCGCCCATTTGACGGAGTAGACGGATGAGGTCGGTTATTTCCGGTTCGCGCGCGGCGTTCTCCAGGACTGTTTGGCCTTTTGCCAAGCATGCAGCCATCAATAGGTTTTCCGTTGCGCCGACAGAGGCTGTTTCAAACCGTATTTCAGCGCCTTTCAATCCGTCCGGTGCGACGGCATCCATATACCCACCGACAATGTCGATACTCGCGCCCATTAATTCCAGACCATCGATATGAAGGTTCATCGGACGTGTTCCGATCGCACAGCCCCCTGGCAGGGAAACGCGCGCCTTTCCAACCCGGGCGAGTAGGGGGCCCATGACCAAGGCGCCCGCCCGCATTTTTCGAACAATATCATAAGGGGCTTCTGTATTAGTAATATCATATGCCGTAATCGAAAGAGATCTGCCAACACTACTTCCGTCTTCAGTGTTCCGGCCGTTCATGACCGCAGTCGCCCCATGTTGGCATAACAAATTGATAAGTGTGGAGATATCAGCAACATGCGGTAGGTTTGATAAAGTCAGCGTCTCTTCCGTCAGAAGGCTTGCGACCATTAGAGGCAATGCGGCGTTTTTCGCTCCGCTGATTTCGATTTTGCCATAAAGCGGCTTTCCGCCACGTATACGAATGCTGTCCATGAAAAAACAATCCAATCCTTTTTGCCATTCCTTATTCAACCGTTAGAAGAAAAACAAGTCGGCTATTTATCGCTAAAATACGGGCTTATTAGACTATTTTTTGTGGTAAGGGAACGGAAATGGCACGATCTAGTTGTAAAATGTTTGCTTGAGGCGTTATTAGTCTTAAAAATCGTCATAAATATGAATTTTTCTCAAATTAATCAGAGTTTCGGCAATGTTACGCCTTCCTGCCCCATATATTTACCTGCCCGATCACGATAGGAGGTTTCACAGGGCTCATTACCCTTCAAAAACAGAAACTGGCAGGCTCCTTCGTTGGCATAAATTTTGGCAGGAAGCGGGGTCGTATTAGAGAATTCTAGTGTTACATGTCCCTCCCATTCAGGCTCAAGGGGCGTAACATTGACGATTATTCCGCAACGGGCATAGGTAGATTTCCCCAAGCAAATAACTAAAACATCACGAGGAATACGAAAATATTCGACAGTACGGGCTAGAACAAACGAATTCGGTGGAATAACGCAGACATCTGTCTTTCTATCTACGAAACTGTCGTTGGAAAAGGCCTTAGGATCGACGGTTGCCGAATCGATATTCGTAAAAATTTTAAATTCATCAGAGACCCGAGCGTCATATCCGTAAGAAGACAGTCCGTAAGATATGGTCCCTTCGCGTTTTTGGCTTTCAACGAAAGGCTCAATCATCTTTGTTTCCTGCGCCGCCGACCTGATCCATTTATCTGACAGGATGGACATAATTATACTCTCCGTTAGACCACTACATTTGGATCGGCATACTACAGTCTGAACAGCTGAGGGCCAAGGGTAAATAAGGCAAGATCTAGTCTGTGAGTCGATCTTTGTTCTTAATGGCGTCAGGCGCATCTTCTCCGCGTTGGCGCTGCAGAGATTTTCGCTTATGCAGATTGCCTCGCAGCTGACTTGCCAGACGCGCGGCTTTTTCGGCCTGTAGTTTTTCCTTGTTGCTTTTTGGGCTCTCGCCGTCGGTGGTCATTAGCGTTTTCTATCTGGAAGGAAATGGATTACTCTTCTTCAATAAACATTTAAACTGATTTAGGCAATCCGAAGAAGAGGTTGAAGCTCATAGGCGCTGCTTATTCTAGAAACCTTTTCTGGACTTATAATTACGCAGCGACAACAGCCCGCAATACTTTTTAATACTGCGGCTTCAATATTCAGGCGCCGTGGCAACCCGGCGGTGGAGTCTTCCCTTGGAAAGGGACGGCCAATATCCAATTGCGACAACGGGAAATTGGTAGCGCCTTCCTCACGTGTCAGGAAGCTTGGGTCAGCATAGGCTGTTCTATCGAAAGCACTGGCCAAATTGTTTTAAAAATTTAGGATTGCCTTTTAGCTGTATTTTTCGTGTCAGCAGGAGGAGAGGCAGGTTTTTTTCGCGGCGGAGGAAGGAAAGCCAAGCTTTGCTGTCTGCGGTGACCCTTATATCCGCTTCGCCTGTGTGCCCGTCAGATACAGTCAGCTGTTTGTCCTTTATGTTGATTGTCGTCTTGAGCTTCTCTGCACCTTCAAACGTAAAATGATAGGTGGCCGTCAGCCCCTTAGATTTATGCCTGTTGAAGACGAGCGGCAGGCTATTAATAAAGCCGGTTATGGAGGTCGGGCGCAGATGCGAGCGCATCAGGCGCGGTGTTTTGTGTTTGAAGCGTTTAATAACATGGGCGTGAGCATCGCTTCCCGGCACCACATATATATTCTCTTCTTTATCCACAAGCGGCTTTAACACTTGTTGTTTAAACTCTGCCTTGTCCGCCAGATAGGGCCCAATAACATCATCTCCGGCAGGGCAGACGGCGAGGCAGTAAGCCGCCTTATAATTTGCGCCGAAAGACAGGCTTTGCCACCAGGACGCGCTTTCTGAATCTGTCACCGTTTTACGCAGTGCTTTACCGTCCTTGGCATCCGCAATTTTTTCTGTAAAAGCCGTAAATCCGCCCATAAATTCTGTATAATTATGATTATAACAGGCGGCGAAATCAAAGTGCCCATCTGGTCCAATGGCACCAACCGGGCAGGCGGCTACGCATAATTTACATTCCAGGCATGGGTTATAGTCGATGGGATGATTATATTTTGATATTTCTCGATCAACAAGGAGGGTTCCCAGCAGGACAAAATTACCGAACTTTGGATGGATCAGGTTACGATGTATTCCCATATGGCCTAACCCCGCTTCAATGGCGATCGGCTTGTGCGAAATTACCCATGTTTTTCCGGGAAACTGGTCCATCTCCATGGGAAAACCCATGGCAGGGTAAACGGCGCCAATTCCGACGTCAGCGAGAGCTTTTACGATATGCCGCGCGGTATCCAGAATATCGTCTCCCGTATGATGAAAATCGACATTTGCGACCGATCGCATGGGGCTTCGTATATTTTCTCTATTCATGCGGATGACGAATGAGACTAGAGACTTTGTCGCACCGAATGTCGTTTTGATATCTGGCAACTGATCGGAAAGGGATGCACGCTCCAGTTCGACAAATCCGACATCTTCCGCGCCATGCTCCAGGCAGAGCTTTCTCAGCCATTCTCTGTCAAGTGGCTCGCCACTTGACCCTTGTATTTTCTCGGATTTCTCGGAAATTTGATCCATTATTGATCCTTTGGTGTATATACAACTAAAGTTGCAAAAAAAGCTAAATTCGATTTATTTTTGCCAATAAACTCTGGAGGTCATTACTGACCATTTCCTTGGACTTAACCTGCGCCTGGTCCCAGGCGGGTTTGGCTTGTTTCAACAAAACGGCGCCGCTAGGTGTGAGAACGAGGTCGTGGCTGCGTAAATCCTGAGCAGGGAGGATTTCGACCCATCCCTTGGTCTTCATTTTCTCTATATTTCGACTGAGAGAGGATTTTTCGAGAGATAATATCTGGCCGACCGTCTTAGGAGATACCTTATCAAAGGATCCAATCGCAACCAGCAAGTTGAACTGAGCTACCGTTAGTCCGAAGTCCCGAAAACAGCCATCATACAGGGACGTAACCATTCTATTTAATTTACGTATTCGCACTGCGACGCAATTTTCCGCTATTTCATGCGCGAGTGAATTATTGCTTTTATGCACTTCAAGCTCCTGACTGGCTGTATGGATGTATATACAACTAAAAACAATTTTGTCAATCCATTTTGATAACAGGCGCGATTGGACATCGGATTGAGCGGTGTATGCAGCACGGGATTCTTGATTTTCCCAACCTGGCAGAAGATGCCACGAGGGCAGGACTTGGAGCCTCTGCACTGGTAATTCGGTCCGGGACGGTATGAAAGGACGGCTGACGGCCATTAGAAACGGGTTCTGGCGAAACACTTACACCTATGCCTATAAAGTTTTGGCGAAGAAATCTACTGAGAAATATATCAAATTACCAAACAAGGATATGCCAACTTCTTCGCTGCAATTAGCTATGGACCAAGTTAATCCGAAAGTGCTCAAGTTTTAGGCTTTTTTAACGCAATCACATTATATTTCTATTATTGAACCAAAATGGGGTGATTTCCAGCAGCCTGAGTTTTTGTGGTTTTCGAAGTTTGCATAACGCAAATTTCTCACAAAACGTCAGTTAGTTGTTTGTTCTTCTCATTAAGTTGTTACAGAAGAACTCGTACTATGTTTAAATTTTTATCTGTCTTGACTATAGGTGCATTTCTGGCAATCTCTGCCGGTTCGTCTTCAGGTATTTCCATGACAGAAATTACGGGTGCCAAGACTGTTTCCGCCGGTGAAATCAGCAGGTCAACAAATGAATTCTCTGAACAATCTGAGACTTTGAAGGCTGTCGTGGATGAATTTCTTATCAAAATTAGTGACGCTTAAAAGGGAGTTTATGGTATGCGATTCTCTCAAAAAGCACTGTTTTCGACTTTATTGACTCTAGCTGCAATAGTTGGTGCAGTGGTTAGTTTTTATTATTACCAGTACGGGCTATCCTCTTATGTCGAGCGCAAAACCGAAGAAAAAGGAACTGTTCTACAACTGATTACAGCTTTCGTGTCCACCTACGGTGAGCATCGCATTCAAAACGAGCAAAACCCGATGCCTGTTCCGGCAGAATTTAGAGCTATTGCGCTTGATACCTTCAATAATGCACGCCAAGGGCAAGATACCGTTCAAGTTGAGATGATTGGCATTCCAGGTTTGGAGATAGCCAATTCTGCCAAGGATGATCACAGCAAGAAAATGGTGCAACAAATGGCTGGTGCAAACTCCCTGCCGATATGGTCCGGTTTCTTGAGTAGTGATGGTCCGAAGATATTTAGAACAATTAAACCTGTTTTAGCAAACAAAAACAGTTGCGTTACATGTCATAATTCTATCCAAAGGGGGATCAAGACGTGGAAGATAGGTGACGTGATCGGGGCCTATGTTCTTGATGTGTCCGCCGCAAACTTCTTTGCAGAACTACGGCGTGAATCCCTAATTCTTGGCATTATAGGCTTTTTTCTAACTACAACGTTTGGTGTCGTTATTCTTTCGTTTCAGGCCAAAATGGTAAAAGCACGTGAGCAAGTTGAGCGAGAAATTGAGCGTCAAAAGTATGAAGAACGAGCTCGTCAGGCTGCAGAAGCCGCGGAACGTGCGAAATCCGCGTTTCTTGCAAACATGAGCCATGAACTACGCACACCCTTGAACGCGGTCATCGGTTTTTCAGAGATCTTCATGGACGAGATTTTGGGGCCGATGGGCAATCCCAAATACCGCGAATATGCAACTGATATTAATGAGGCCGGGAAACATTTGCTTGCCCTTATCAATGACATTCTGGACTTGTCTAAGGTCGAATCCGGTTCAGAGAAACTCAAAGAAGATAAGATAGAAGTCACGGAGATCATTCGATCCACCGTGAAGCTAGTGGAGCACCGCGCTGATCAGGACGTGGTCAAGATCAATCTGAAACTTCAGGAACCGCTCCCAGCGCTGTGGGCCGATGAACGCAGGCTGAAGCAGATCTTGGTCAACCTTCTCTCCAACGCTATCAAATTTACCGATGCCGATGGTGAGGTCACGCTCAGCGTCACCTGTCGGGAGAACAACGGCTATGTATTCAAGGTCACTGATACCGGTATCGGCATCCTGTCCAAGGACATTCCCAAGGTGCTTTCGCGTTTCGGCCAGGTCGACGGTGAACTAAGCCGCCAAAACAAAGGCACCGGTCTCGGCCTGTCGCTGACCAAGGCCCTTGTCGAACAGCACGGCGGCGTGCTCGACCTCCAGAGTGAAGCGAACATCGGCACCACGGTCATAGTGCAATTTCCCGCCGAGCGAACCATAACACAGGGTCGCGTAGATATGCCTGATGGGTTTAACCATCTCCCCAACTTCGTACAACAGGGAAGTTAGTGAATTACACATGGCAGGCTCATGTGACCTTGTCCATCCTGTTCTGGGTTAAGCCGGTTTAAGCAATTTTTTGCCCTAGTGAACCAAGTTTATAAATTAGTCCCTGTAATCCATCGTCGGCCAAAAATTCAGTTTATGAAATGCCCTGGAATATTGGGTATTCACCACTCCACATTCAGAGATGCAGGCCTTGGCGATTTTCTTCGGTTCTTATCTTAACGAGACCATCTTTCCCCATAGCACGAGGCTCAATCCGAGAATCAACGAGGGAGAACAAAGGAGGAGTATTTTGTACCGATTTTGTATCGAATGTACTGATTATTCACGCTTTGTTTTGGTTTGAACCGCAAATTCGTGCCTTTTAAAATACCCTTTGACAATGGCCCAAAACCTTATATATTCCGCGCTCTGCAACCCCATATCGCCGCCGTAGCTCAGGGGTAGAGCACTCCCTTGGTAAGGGAGAGGCCGGTGGTTCGAATCCACCCGGCGGCACCATCCATTCCGACTCACAATAAAACTATAAGCCGAAGAAATATTACTTAGATTTTTTTGCGCGTTCCTTTGAGTATAAAGATTAAAACTGTAACACTTCGGATTTTAATATTAGGTTGTAAAAATATTATATTTATACCTATTAAGATTGATTTATTCTGATAATCAATGGATAGTGATAAATCTAATTCCCCTATTAGTAGTGTCTAGAATGTTACGTAGGGATTGTTGCGTAACTAAATAACGAGGATTGCAGGAAATAATGAGCTATTTTAACCATCATCTAAAGTTTTTGAGCAAATTGAGTATTATACTGGCGTTTGGTGTTCTTTTATCCGCCTGTGCTGTTGGGAATAAATATGATTACAAGAGTCAGCCCATAGACCTTGCCGCAAGCACAGATCAGAAAATCGGGGTTTCTGTTGTCGATCAGCGTATTTATATCGTGTCTGGCGAAAAGACTTCGGATTTTGTCGGTTTACAGCGCGGCGGATTTGGTAATCCGTTTGATGTCAGCACAAAGTCGGGTGGTCCAATGGCTGACTCGTTTGCGTTTGCCATCGCCGATGGTCTGAAATCTCGTGGCATCGATGCAGGTGTGGTGATAGCCTCTCCAACCTCAAACCGCGCCGAAGCGAGGGGACAAGTAACAGCAGGCGATTTTTCAAAATATTTGATCGTTTACCTTACCGAATGGAAATCGGACACGCTTGTAAATGTAAAGTTTATTTATGATGTGACAGCCGAGGTTATAGATAAGAACGGGGCGGTTTTAGCAGTAAACAAGATGGAAAATACCGAAGTCTTAGGCGGCGACTTTGGAAATCCTCCTGCATTTGCCAAAGAAAATGTCCCTATTGCATTTCGAAGAGTAATGAAGGAATTGATTAGCGACCCGGCGATACTGGCTGCCTTAAAGTAAAATTACTTAATAATTATTTCAATAAAAAGGCCTCGTTTCTGTTTGGGAAACGGGGTTTTTTATTGAAAATTCTTTGGTAAATAATTGGACCTCAAGAAAAGGTCAGGGCCGCTTGCACGGTTGCTTGCCGGGTTTGATGCTACGAGCCCTGAATGCCAAACCCATTGCCTCTCATAATTTTAGATATTGTGCCTGGTTCATTTGAAGGAAACGGATATGATTTTACCTAAAGTAATGAGAAAGTTCGCGTAATTGATACAGCCGGTGACGCCGGCAGCTTAAGTGGTATCAGTTTTGAAACCCTAAAGCCACGTTGCGGAAGCGAGTAATTCAATTATCTTATTAACTATAATAGAGAGCAGTTTAAATAATTCTGATGATTTAATTTACCTAATATTTCACATATATAGTAATCCTACGTTGTTTTAAAAGTAATTGACAAGACAATTAGAACAGCAAGGAATTTTCAATAATGCCATTATTTTCAAATAATCGTATAAATGCAAAATATATCAACCTATTCAGGCATCTTTTTCAGGCGCCACTAAATAATTCAGCCAGTTACCTAAACTATCTGCAGCGTATGCATAAATCCGGGTCACATGCGCGGCCCATCATGAGGGGTCCATTAACAGAAATAATGGATCCGAAAACACAAAAGACCATAAATACAATCCAGCCCAACAAGGATATATTAGCATATACCGATCCGCAAAATTGGAATCAATTTTACAAAAGACTTACGGATAAATGTGGATCTCCTACCGTCGAAGAAATGGCAATTGAATTATATGGCTCTTATAACGTAGGGGGCTCTGATTTAACCAAGCCGGAACAACTATTGGCACTCAAAAAAAAGGGTGAACCGAATGTAATTGTTGAAGAAATTGGGCTGGAAAATGTCCCCAAAGCGGTGCTCGGTGGAGATATACCCTATGCAATTCTTAGCCTGACACCTGCAGAATACAACTCAAGGTTAAAGAAACTAGATGAGTTGTTGGCTGAAATTGATAAAGTCGGAATAGTAGAAGGATCCGGCGAAATACGGGAATATGTGTGCGCCTACGCGGGCCCCTACGGACTTACACCTGCTTCAGAAGTTCTTGCCGCCTATCCTTTGGAATTTAAGAAAGTGGTCGGCAAATCCCAATATCTTCAGAATAAGGCGGCCCATAATATTTTGGTCAAAGATTTTACGCCTAGAAATTTTGCGGACTCTGATTTCATACTACCTAGCACAGATAACCCACACCCTTATGTTGACTGGAAAAATATGGATAAAGCAGATGTGAAGGAAGATGACGGAACTGCTGAAGAGGCTCTTTTCAAAATTTCAGGTGCCTATACCGGACACGCCGCGAACGCTATTATATTCAAACTTAATAATGGAAAAACGATCGTTCTCATGACTGAGGCCGAAATGGTCAACGATTATATAGTTGAATATCCAGATGGATCTCAAGAAGAAAGGTTCGCCGCGCAAAATGAGATAGAGTCTCCCAATGTCATCAATCGTATGCATACGCTGCCATATCTTTCGACAGAGCCAGACAACGGGATTTCAGGAATCTTTGAAGAAGAAGAGATTCAGCTTCTGATTAACAATCATTTGATGGCGAGTGGATCCGTGAACTATTACGTAACGCGTCCTCTTCCCAACCCTCGTGCGGCTTTTGCTATGGCTGCTTTCCTAACCATGGGAAATGGGCAGCCAGTAGGCCCGTATATTGCTGAAGGTGGTCTGGAAGGGAATGCGTCAAATTGTATCGTTTATAATGAATTAATTAATATCGCTGGCGGTGGAAGTAAGTCAATTCAATATTCCAGTCGTATGGATGAGGTATCGACACTTACCGAAAGTGGAAGAAATTATGCGAAATATTTCGGTGATAGATATTTGCAATCTTTGAAGAAAATATTCCAATTGACTTCAACATATGGTGGCAATGTGGACAAATATCTTAAATCGCAATTGGACGCTGTTTTAGTTGACAAGATGTCCAATAAAGAAAAATTGACGAAAGCACGAAAAATGGTACGCCACGAAGTCATTTGGGGCGAAAAATTGTACCATCAACGAGAGATTTCAAAAGGAGGTGTTAACTTCCAACTTACCGACGATGGTGAGACTAAATCGGCTGAAGAATTCTTTTTTCTGGCAGCGAATGCAATTTCATATCTTGCATTAAAGAACCGGGTATATGAGGTCATCGACAATTATAAAGATTTGACGGATGAAGAAAGAAAGATGGTACCTCAAGATGAGCTTGCCATCCTTGATAAGGTTATTGAGTTTAACAAGAAGCAACCTAAAGACGTAAACAAAATAGTGCAGATGCTGAGCAAAAGAAACACAGTTTCTATAATGGTAGCTGTAACCGCTCTTACTGAAGGGCTCGTTGGTAAGTCAGAAAATGAAGATGAGAACCTCGCTGTAAGCCTAATTAAGGGTGATATGATGTTTGTCGCAGAGGAAGTTACTAAGGGCCGCATGCCAGATGTTAGCAATTTGGATGGGAAGGTACCTCCTCTGTAGTGGTAATTGAGATAGGCGCGGTTTTCTAGTGGCCATTTTGGTAGAGATTATTCCGTTAACATTCGTGGAGTGATGTGAAAATCGGTTAGTTACTCCGCGGTACTGGTGGCCTAAAAAAACATTTCGTATTTAACAAAGAAGGCCTCTTTTTCCGAATGGAAGATGAGGCTTTTTTGTAAATGGGTCTTAAAATATAATAAAAGCTCTATGCCTGGTAAGGGGAGCTTGAACTGTTGCTTTCCCGATATGATGTAAGGAACCGCGCGTGCCAAAAATAGTACCTATAATAATATTTGTTATTGCATTTGGTCTAGTTGGCTGGGCTGCATACGATTACGTAGAAAGCGGTGTGGAAGTTGGCGTAATTGACATAATTGATGAAGCTGGCCGTTCCGATCCCGTCAACCTTGACCCCTCCATGTCTCCAATGCGGGGAGTGTTGAAAGTTGAATACGATATTGATCTATTGGAGACAGATAATAAGGCCTTTACGTACAATGCTATCCTGCAAGGTTCGGATGGTGAGGTTCTATTCGACGCAAAGGGGGCGCAACGGGATAAACGCGAAGATAATACACTGGAGTTTAAGGCCCAATCTTCATTGATTGTTCTTGCCACCTTCGATATCCCAGCAGCCGGTGCCTATATTTTTTGATTGGAAGATTATTCCTCAAAAAGCAACGATTACGGCCCAGTCTATTGTCTCGCGCCGCAACGTCAGGCCTGTGCAGTGGCCACTCGTAATATTGAGTGCAGTCAGTTTCGTTTTGGGTATAGTCTCATTGCAATATCGGCGGCGCAAATCCGGAAAACCGACGGAACGAAGGAAAAATTGATGTCTGACGAAAAACCAAGCTATCGCCTCCTTACAGGCGAAGATACTCACGAATTTTGCATTCGTGTGAGTGATGCGTTAGCGGAAGGGTATATTTTATATGGCTCGCCAGCGGCAACCTATGATGCGAAAGCGGAGCGGATGCTGGTTGCGCAAGCAGTGATCCGGCCAGAAATTACGGCAGTTCGATAATGATGGCTTTAGAAGGCGTTCAGGTTGCCCTTTTCATTTTGTCCGCAATTGCTTTGAATTTAACACCGGGCCCGGACATGTTGTTTGTGACCGCGAGTGAATTGAAACAAGGGCCAAAGGCTGGCGTGGTTGCAGCTCTGGGAATTACAGGTGGGGCATTGGTCCATGTGATTTTCGCAGTTATCGGGGTTACTGCCATATTCAAAACTTCTGAGCTGGCTTTTGATATATTGCGGTACGCCGGTGCCGCATATTTGCTTTGGATCGGCATTAGAAGTTTTAGCCAGCGGGCCCTTGATCTAAGCCAGCCGCAGTCGCCAGCTTCGAGCATGTTGACAGTCTTCCGGCGCGGCGTCCTGACAAATATTCCTAATCCCAAGGTAGCTCTTTTTTTCGTAGCGTTTCTGCCACAATTCCTCAACCTTTCAGCGGGATCGGTCGCATTGCAAATCTTAGCTCTCGGCTGTATATTTAATTTAACCGGTTTAATTGTGAATGGCGCCGCCGGACTGTTTGCCGGTGGTGCTGGTCGATTATTGTTGCGGCATCCGGCAACAGGAAAATTGGTTTCCCGTGTTTCAGGGTCAATATTTATTGGGTTGGCGGCTCATCTTGTTTTCACCGAACGCCCTTAACCTACTTTGATGCAGGAGACTTTTCGGCAACTTCTTCATGAAGCCAGTTGCAAAAAGTGGCAATTTGAGGATGGTTGCGGGCGCCGGGCGGATAGATAATATACATGGCAAAAGAACTTGGAATTGTGACTGGCGATAGCTGAACAAGGCGTCCTTCCGCCAAGTCTTGCTCGACAAGGGAACTACGCCCCAAAATGATGCCTTGACCTTTAAGGGCAGATTGAACAGCTATACCTGTATCATCAAAAAGCGGGCGATCGGAAATATCGAGATCGGGAAGGCCCGCGGCCTCAAGCCATCGTTTCCAGTTACTCCCGTCGAGCTTGTCACTAATGACAAGGTTTTCCCTGATCTCAAGAGGGTTTGTTGCGTCTATGCGTTCATTCAGCGCTGGACTGCCGACCAATATTAGATCATCGGTTAAAAGCAATTCACTTTCAAGCGGTGGCCAGGTTCCCTGACCATATCTTAACCCGAAATCCACGCCCTCAGTCATAAGATCAACGAGGCGCCTCGTTGTTAACAGTCGAATATCTACCTGAGGGTTCAACGTTTGAAATTTGTTAAGCCGAATTACCAACCAATGAATAGCGAAGGAGGGAAGAACCGTTAGCGTAATGTGGCGCGTTTGCGCATTATTCCTTAAAGCCTCGACACCCGTTGTTATATGGGAAAAACCTTGTTGTATCTGAGTAAAAAGCTGCTGTCCTGGGGCAGTAAGGGTCAATCCTGTCGTAGACCGAATAAAAAGTTGAGTGGCAAGATGCTTCTCCAATTGTGCGACTTGTCGGGAGACGGCGCCATGGGTCACACCCAGTTCGTTCGCGGCATGACTTAGGTTAAGATGCCGGCCGGCAACTTCGAAACTCCTGATCCAGTTCATAGGAGGGAGGGGTGTCATAGAAACGATCTCCATACATCATATCGATATTAAAAAATATCATATTGGTTTTACTAAAAATATGGGATAGAAGCCATTTTAGTAAGAAATATTTTAATACCAAGGTAAAAAAATGTCTGAGATAATACTGATAATTGGCAATAAGAGATACTCATCCTGGAGTTTGCGGGGATGGCTTGCCTTAAAAAAATCTGGACTCAAATTTGAAGAAGTTTTAGTACCACTGTACCGGGAAGCGTCCCATGCGGACCTAAAGAAAGCTAACCCTCTAGCGCCGCCCAAAGTGCCGTCAATAAAAATTGGGGATAAGGCAATTTGGGATACTTTGGCCATCTGTGAATTTGCGGCGGAACAAGCTACTGACGTAAATTTGTGGCCTGAGGATGTTTTTATCCGGGCTCATGCGCGTTCCGTTGTTGCTGAAATGCATTCCAGCTTTGTTGCGCTGCGAGATTACATCCCGATGGATTTATCGAAAAAGTTACCCTATCAACAGCTACCGGACGACGTCGAGGCTGATATCCTACGCATTGTTGAAATCTGGCGCCAATGTCGAGTAAAATACGCTGGTGAAGGTCCCTTTCTATTTGGGCAATTTACGCTCGCAGATATCTTTTTTGCGCCTGTAGCCGTTCGCTTGCATAGCCATTCGGTTCCTTTGGACGAAATCTGCCAATCCTATTTTGATACGCTTTGGGCGTTACCCGAGTTTCAGGACTGGAGGGCTGCTGCTGAACGAGAAAAGTGGGTTATTGGTGACGCCAGCAACTATGCGGCCCAACAAATAAGTTAAGGGCAGGGGGCTGGTTTGAAGGAATTGGTAACCTGCAATCAAGGGCCGCCAGGAAGCGGTTTCTGAATGCCTGGCCTATAGCTCGCGAGAGTCTTATTGCTTAAATTGGTGAGAAGACGTCGATGGGATCTTTCAGACCAGGAATTATTTGACGTGGATATTTCTGCCATTCAACAGCTATTTTTTGAGCGATGTTAGTGGAAACCAGAATATTCACGCCCAGTTCTTTTGTAAGGTCTTGCAAACGGCTTGTCATATTTACAGCGGGTCCGATGACTGAAAAGTCCAATCTTTCCGTCGCGCCGATATTTCCAAACATAACGGCACCGTGGTGAATGCCAATGCCATATCGCAAGTCACAGGCTTTTGAAGGATGTTCCTGTAAGGCTTTTCCACCTTCAAGCGCGGCGTCAAGCGCGCGCTGGGCCGCCTCGGAGATCGTTGAAGTACCATCTGTCGGAAAGATGGCCAAAAAACCATCACCCATAAACTTCAATACTTCGCCACCTTGTTTCATCACAGCCTCCGCCAGGCATTCAAAAAACTGATTGAGCAGGGCTAAATAAGCAGGCATTTCCATGCTGTCCGCGAGAGCACTGGAAGAGCGTAAATCGCAAATCCAAATCACAGCATCTGTCACATCACCATCGCCGCGCTGGTTTTTGCCATCTAGGATTTTTCCGCTCGCGAGCGGGCCTAAGTAGGCTCCTAAAACATCGGTCAACGTTTCCTCACGCTTCGTAATTCGTGCCGCGGCTGCAAATAATGGGATGAGGCGACGCAGATTTTCCTTGTCTTCTTCTGTAAATCCTCCTGCCTTATCCGTGACCCAGGAAGAAATTACGCCGTCACCGCGCTTCAACGCAGTATTAAAATCTCCGAAAGGTGTAAGAAACGCAATATAGTCCGTCGCGCCAATTTCTTTGAAGTCCGAGAAAATCGGAAAAAGCTGCACAATCTCCGGATCTGTCAGATCAAAACTCATCTCAGGCAAAGATTTTTCAACCATGTAAAAAAGCGGGCTTCTGGTCCAAATTAGTCGCTCTGATCCGGCGCGCGGTTGCGAGTTGGTATTCACTTTTCCGTCGCGGTACCAGGTGTGATCAGTATGATCTATAAATGGATGCAGTTGCCGCATCGTGACGTGAGACCGCAAAAGAGGAAACAAATTCAGGTCTATTTGTTTGCTAAATTCTCTGAATGTTTCGGTCAGCTTCATTTCTCCCAGCATTTGCTGGGTTAGCCATCTCTCAATGATTTTGATATTTACTTCCGACGACGATTGGTTGCCTGGAGGTGGCTTAAGCAGATTCAAGTGAATAAAGCTCCAATTTGTCTTTGATACCCTTCAGGGTAAAATCTCCAATGCGGTGCGTAAGGGCCGGGACGAAAACGGCAACATCCTGCGACATGAGAACGGAACGACCAACATCTTTGCACGCTTCTCCTATCCGTGCCGCTTGATTGGCAGCAGACCCAATAACCGTAAAATCCAGGCGCTCTGCGCTACCAACATTGCCATACATGACCTCGCCAAAATGCAAACCAATGGTGCAACGAAGTGGGATTGAAGTTTCCTGAGCCGATAGGGCATCCAATGTATCCTGGGCTGCCTGAACAGCATCCATACAGGCTTTTCTGATTTCCTCAGTATTCTCTGAATCCGTGGGAAAAATGGCCAAGATAGCATCGCCAATAAACTTTAGAACATCACCGCCATTATTATGGACTGACGCTGCTGATGCATCGAAAAATCGATTGAGCAGATCAAGATATTCCTTGCGGCCCAGTTTTTCAGTTAGCGCCGTTGAATCGCTTAAATCACAGTAAAAAATTGCGGCTTTAATGGCTTTCCCGTCGCCTCTTTTTACCAATCCATTCAATACTTGATTTCCCGCAGATCTTCCTAGATATGTTTCCAACAACGTACGTGAATCTGCTTTAACTTTGTGGACTTCGTACATCCGGCTGATCAGGGGTAGGGCTTCGAAGATTTGTCCTAAATCTGAAGTTGAAAAACCTGCCGGGTGGTCTGACGTTAATGTCAGGTTATGAATAAAGCCATCGGAAAAGGGGAGCGGGAGCGCAACATAATCCGTGGCCCCTTGATCTTTTAATTCCTTCATAATCGGAAATTCAAACTCTTCTTTTCCAGTATTCAGTTTTTCCCGAATACCGCCGAGCCCCTCAGAAACCAGTCTCATGGGGCTTTTCTGATAAGTTTCATTTCCCAGACTGGTGTGCTCGAATTGTCTTTCGTCTATGGAATCATTATCTCTATTCCAAATATACGCACGGCCTGCGACTAACGGATGTAGTTGGCGAAGGGCAACGTTAAGTCGCATAACGGGAATTCCCGTTTTTACAAGCCGGCGGCCGAGTTGCTGCGTCAACTCCATATGATCCATGGCGCTCCAGGCCCCTCGAATGAGCCAATCCACAAGATTTTTTGGATCGGAAAGCATAAGGTTTGGTGAGAGAAATTGTTCTTCAACCTCGCCAACGATCCATTTATCAATGGCGTTCCCATAAAAGCCAATATGATTCTGGACCAGCTCGCCTTCAAATAGGGGTTGCTCGTAAGACCAGGCAGCAGGGTCAACCCGTTCCCCATCTAATTCCAGAGCCCAGTGAGAAGCGTTGCCTTTAAAGGGACAAAAAGTGCGAAAATCAGTGCGGGTGAAATGTCCCAACGCGACATCTTTGCGGGGAATATAATAAACGGGCACATGATGCGTTTCATGCACAATGAGCGCATCCGTTGTGTCGACAAGGCATATTGATCCCTTGAAGCCGCGAATACGATCTCCAGCTTCGCTGACAGAGATGCTATACTTCTGAACTGCTGATTGCTCGTCTTCAGCAACAATAGTTGTAACGGCGGTCATAAAAAACATTCCCCATATAACATTCCTTCTTCATCAGATAGGAAAAAACCATATAAATACAAGGATACTCTTATACCGCAATCACGGGACACTGACTTTAATCAGGCTGGAAAATCCGGATTTAGGCTATAGGTACCAACCCGTGATCCTTTGGCCAGAATGTGTCCTTCCATAGCCGTCAGGGCATCTGGGCCGCCAAAAATTCCTGATAATCCAAGAGTTTCAACGTCCAATGCGTAAACAGTTATATGATAATGGTGAACGATGCTGTCGTTCCAGGGCGGACAAGGCCCATCATATCCACCATAGTTGCCACTCATGTCCGGGTCGCCGGCGAACCAGTCTGTATAGTTGTTAATGCCGCGCACCCCATAAGGCAGCGACCCCGGCGCCTTTCCTTTTGGGGTAATGCCGTCGGAATCTTCGCCTTCAGCGATATTAAATTGAGTTGCTGGAATATCCACAAGGACCCAGTGGAAGAAGTCGACCCGCGGTAAGTCTGCCGGAATGAGACGATCTTCCTGATTAACATCTTCACCTGAAGAGGGAACGTCAGAATCATGGCAAAGGAGAACAAAGGATTTTGTTGCAGAGGGTGCACCGCTCCAGCTTACGGAAGGATTCTTATTGTCACTTAAAGCGACATGCCCTTCAGAAGCCGGAACGCCAAAGGCAAATTTCCCTGGAATTTTTTTCCCGTTTTCCCACCCATCTATTGTGACTTTCAAGATCGCCGTCATAATCATTTTCCTTTTCGTATCTGAAGGTTTTAACGATGCTATCAAAGAGAAGCGGATGCGTAAATCCGTCAGGGTCGAAAACCAAACGTAACAGGACCTTTCAGGCTTTCTAATTTCGGTTCAATCCACTCGATCCATTGGCAGAGAACTGGCCTGGTCTCGCGAGGATCAATGATGTCATGAACGTTAAAACTCTCGGCTCGCGGGAAGGGAGACTGCTGTGCAGCAAGTTGATCCTCTAGCTCAGCGCGAAGCTCATCCGGGTTTTCTGCCGCCTCAATTTGCCGACGAAAAGCGACAGCTACGCCACCTTCTACAGGTAGAGCACCCACTTCCGCGCTTGGCCAAGCAATAACGTACCCTTCATCACTGAAATGAGCCGCGGCCGCTACACCAAATGTTTTCTTGATGATAACCGTCGCCCAAGGCACCACCGACATGACGGCCGCGGCAACCGCAGAGGTTCCGTATTTTATGGTGCCGTCTTTTTCCGATTCCGGCCCGATCATAAAACCAGGTTCGTCAGTAAAGTTTATAATCGGAATATGAAAAGTGTCACAAAGTTCGATAAATCGGCGAACTTTTTGTGCCGCATTTGCACCCATAGCGCCGGCATAGAATCGGCAGTCATTTCCGATTACACCAACGGATTGTCCATTCATCCGGGCAAATGACGTTATAAGACTGGGACCATAGGCCTTTCCCATTTCAAAATAACTACCTTCATCAATCACCATTTTAATCAGTTTACGCATGTCGAATGGAAGTCGCCGATTTCTGGGAACGATTGACACCAGTTCTTCGGATTTTCGATCGACAGGATCCGTTGAGGGAAGGCGTTTTGACAGCTCCCACACATTGCTTGGAAGGTAGCTCAGGAAAGTCCGCATTTGGTTGAAGGCATCCGCCTCGGTTTTTGCGATGTTGGCGGCAACCGCGTTGCGGCTATGTATCTGCGCGCCACCCAGCTCCTCCTTCGTCATGCTAATATCAAGGGCCCGCGCAACAAGGGCTGGACCAGCGATAAGTATTTGTGCCGTCTCCCGTGTCATCACGGAGAAATGAGACGCGGCGAAGCGCGCAGCTGGAAAGCCTGCCACAGGCCCCAGAGCGGCTGACACGACAGGGACTTCGCCCATGATTTTAGCGATGGAATGAAATCTTGGCTTTTCAAATACCGGACTGCCAACCGGCCCGCTATTTCCTTTACCCTTAGAGACACTGCCACCGCCACCTTCAAGCATACGAACCAACGGCACCCTATATTGTGAGGCCAGTTCCTCCGCATACATACTTTTTCGAAGGCCAGCGGCGTTGGGCGACCCTCCTTTGAGGGTAAAGTCTTCGCCGCCGATGGCAACTCTGCGTCCATCGATGGTACCAAGCCCGGTGATATAATTTGCAGGAGAAAAAGAAGTTAGTTTTCCGGCACTATCGCGTTCAGAAGCACCGGCGATCCGGCCATGTTCCTGGAAACTACTCTCATCCAGAACACCATCAATGCGCTCGCGAATAGTCAGACGGCCTTTGGCATGCTGTGTGGCAACAGCCTCTGCGCCCCCTTGTTCTTGTGCGGCGTTACGCATTTGCTCAATATCTTGGGCTTCTTTTTCCCAGCTCATGGTAGATCCCTTCTAGTTTTCCCCAAGAGTACATTGTTCGAAGGATACAAATCGATAAAAAAGGGCGTGATTCCGTATTTATTTCAGCTGGAGAAAGGTCTGCAACCATCACCAGCTTGCTCCGCCTTTGCGCGGAGCCAATCTAATTCATTCTCGAAATAGCGCCGTATCAGGACCAGTCCTTTTTTGCTGGGCGACGTTACAACAATTGCATTTGACAGATTTTCCGGCTTAAAAGCTTCATCGTGAACCAGAAGAATATCAACACCTTCCTCTTTTATGTCGCGATCATTCAATGAAAAGAAGTTATCTGTGTTGTCTCCATAGAGTGCAAGAGAGGCGTAATTCGAGGATTTTCCAAACGATAGTTTAACCGGGCCGGCGCTCAAATTAAAAATGCAGAGGGAGTAAACCAAGTCCGGACTCGGGCTGACAACAGTGCGGCTTTCTGATGTTATGCGTGGCGCATGAATAATTTCGTTCTGATCGAAATTTGCCTGTAACTTCGAAAAAGCAATGCTCATGATGGCGCTCGGTATCAATGTTACGAAAGCCAGATGAAAAATGACAGCGAGGATCAGTGTTGCAACGCTCCATTTGAAAAAGAAGTTCATTTGCACCCCTTCTTCTCAATGTCCGGTAACGCTACCGTTTCCATCGCGTTATAGATGCTGGCGTCCGGATTGTAGAGCCGTAAAATGAGGTTGAATTTCCCGGCATTCTCATTGGGTAACCAATTTCCATCCGTTGGTTGCGGCCCAATATTTACTGTAAATTTGTCATCTGGGTCGAGCTCAAGCGATGTTGACGTAACTGAATGGACATTTGCATCATTTGGAAGCAGGTAATTATCCTCTGCGTACAGTGTGACACTCCACCATCGACTGGTGAGAGGACTTCCGGAAATACGATATCTACATGTATCTTCAAGACGATCACCCGCGCTATCTCTGAGGGTAAGAAAATAGATACTTTCTGATTTTTCCAGAGCAAACAATCCAACTCGCGCAATAGCGGCGCGGGTATAGATATCGGCGTCTTTATTTCCCGTCAATATATTGTATTGCCAAGGGCCGTTGGTTGTCCCCAGCTGAGTTGTTCGAAATTTGACGACAGCCAATGCCGATCCGACACCTATGATGGCAGAAATAATCAGACAAAAAATAACTTTTACAGCGAGTTTCATATCAACCTTATTGTATGGACAGTTTTTCAGTTATTCTTCGTTTTGTCTCCGCATCCAGATAGGGACTAAGAACAGAGAATATCTGCTCTGCCCCTTGTTCTATTTCCCTTTTTGTGATGTCGGTATCGGACTTTCCGATTTGTAAATACCGTATCCAATTCAAGGCTATAATCCAAATGTTTGTTGCCAAGAATTCTGCAGTGGATTCGTCCAGCGGCGGATCATTTGAAGGAAGCTTTGATCTCGCGTTCAAAATCGTATGCTTCAAAAACGCTAAAGTGGCTTCCCGACGAACTAAATATTGCTCCTGCAAAAGAGGATCGTTTCGGAGTATTTGAACTAGATTGCCGTAGAAGAAACGATATTCCCAGACAACGTTCATCCAGTTCTGCAAGCCGTTGACGAGTATATTTTCAAAGAGATCCTGCTCGTCTGTTACCGCCAACGCTAATGTTGTCGCCTGGCAGATTTCGGGAAATATGGATCTGATAATTTCTTCTTTGTTCTTGAAATGATAATAGAGATTGCCGGGGCTAATGCCCAAATGCGCCGCAATCTTATTCGTACCGACATTCGCCGCGCCATGAAGATTGAAGAGTTCCTTCGCCGCTTGAATGATTTTTTCCTTGTTGTTGGATTTACTACTCATAATTTTTTACATTTTAGGTTGCCGAACAAAATTCTATATGCATATAGTGCCATAATTAGAGCAAAGTATCTAGTATCTAAATTTGAAGTTTTGGGCATGACAAGCGAGCGCAAGAGGATGATATGAAATATTTAAGTTTGGCGGGTATATTTCTCGGAAGTATTATTCTATCGGCCTGTGACGATACAGTGGAGATATCTAAACCTCAAACGCAGAGTGCCAACGAACAGTTGATCGCGCATAGTAACGAGTTTCGGCCTGAGGTTATCAAAATTGCAGATAATATCCATGTGGCAGTGGGGTATGGCCTTGCCAACTCTATTCTTATTGAAGGGGACGAAGGTATCGTCATCGTCGATACTATGGAAAGCGTGGAGACGGCGAAGAAGGTTAAGGCTGAATTTGATAAGATTACTAGTAAGCCGGTGAAAGGCATAATTTATACCCATAATCATGCGGACCATATATTGGGATCCGCGGTATTTGCCGGCGATGACAACCCAGATGTCTATAGTTATGAGACGACACCGGAACATATTGATCATATCTTACAAGTGCTGCGCCCCATAATTTACAAACGGGCAATGCGTCAGTTCGGCTCCTTGCTTGGGGAGGGAGACGTCATCAACGCCGGTATCGGTCCATTCCTGGATTCTGGACCGACGAGCAAAGTAGATCTTATCCGACCGACGAAAACCTTTTCTGGCGATATGGCAGAAATTGAAGTAGCAGGCATAAAGATGGAATTGCATTTTGCGCCTGGCGAAACACCAGATCAATTATTTGTTTGGCTGCCTGATCAGAAAATCCTCCTGCCCGGTGATAACTTCTACCGTAGTTTCCCCAATCTTTATGCCATTCGGGGGACTGCATATAGAGATGTTATGGATTGGGTGCAGAGTTTAGATAAGATGCGGGCATTGAAGCCGGAAATATTGGTCCCAAGCCATACTCGACCGATTTTCGGCGAAGCTGAAATCTTCCAGACACTCACAGATTATCGCGATGCCATTCAATTCGTCCATGATCAAACGATCCGGGCCATGAACAATGGTCTTACAGTTGATGAAATTGTTGAGCTGGTCAAGCTACCACCACATCTGGCTGACAAACCGTATTTGCAGGAATTCTACGGGAGAGTTGATTGGTCCGTGAGGTCAATCTTCAATGGATATTTGGGTTGGTTCGGTGGCAACGCAACTGATTTACAAAAATTACCGAAACGCCGGCAGGCGGACTACATGGCGGAGCTAGCTGGTGGTGTCAGAAAATTAAGGGAGCAAGCGGTTGCCGCGGCGGCTGAAGGGCACACACAATGGGCCTTACAGCTCGCGGATAATTTGCTGGTGATTGACGCGCAGGACGGTATCGCTTCTGACGTAAGACGCCAGGCTCTATTGAGCCTGGCGGAAGCGGAAATCAGTGCCAACGGCCGAAACTACTATTTGACGCAAGCGCTGGAGCAAGATGGATTTAAGATTACTCAGCCCGACCCTTTTAATATTACTGCTAAAATGTTGGGTGATTTTCCTATTGCCCAATTTATGCAGGCGATGCGTGTCAGCCTGGATTCAGATAAAGCTGCAGAGGAAGATACTGTGATTGGCTTTGAATTTACTGATACTGGCGAGACATTCGGTATTCATGTTCGAAAGGGCATCGCTGAGGTGACGGACGGATTTCCTGAAAATCCAGATGCATCTCTTAAGACAGATTCTTTGGTGTGGAAGGAAATTTTGGCGAAGCGGCGTAACCCGGCGGTCGCTTTTGCATCTGGTGACGTCGATATCAACGGAAGTATTATTGATATGCTTGCCTTTTTGTCCTTGTTCACGCCTCCGGAAACGTAATCGGTTGCGCTGGTGGATTTGTTTTTCTTATGACGATTGGGCAGCTTCTGTTCTGGGCTGCTGGTTTGCAGTTGCGGGTTTCAAGCCTTCCATTATCTGCTTGTTGACCGTGATAAGTGGCGCGAGTTCTGCTTCGCCTCGCATGGCTTGACTGCTATACCGGCCGACCCACAAAGCGATAGAAAGAAGCTGTCCTTTTAGAGCCAGGGGAAGGCCGTTCTCTTCCGACGAAAGATCTCTTTGTAGAGTGAGCCAGAGCTGCCGGTTATTGGCAACAGCTTTGACCCGTCCTACGTGGTCTTCTTCCCCAACTTCTTCCATAGCGCGGGTGAATAGTGCAAAAGCCCGGTACTCGGTTTGTTTCGGACCTTCCGTATTCTGATGAGCCTTTTGATAAGCAGCTACAGACATTTTTTCTCATTATTCCTAATTGGTACTCATTGATATTATTCGAGAAAATTCTTACGAAAATATTACTTTTACTGGAATAACTGTAGAATTGACTGAGGCCGTGCGTTCGCGATGGCCAATGACTGAATACCCAACTGTTCTTTGGTTTGCAGAGATTGAAGTTCCGCACTTGCTTCTGCAAGGTCTGCGTCAACAAGAATACCAAGACCTTCTTTAAGCTTGTCTGTGAGTAACTGAGTAAATTCAGCCTGACTGTCCAAGCTATTTGAAGCTGTACCAAGGGCTGTCATTGCGTTGCCGACCAGAGTTTCCGCTGCGTTCAACGCGGCTAAGGCAACTGCCGGGTTTGTGAGGTCGAGCGTTGCAATCCCTAAAGTTGCGAGGCGCAGGTCCTGATTGGCGATAGTTTGTGTGACACCGCCAAGTCCGGTGAGAACATCCAGATCCGGGCTTACGCCATCTATCAGGTTTACACCGTTGAAAACAGTTTCGTTGACGACAGAAGTAATTTGTGCGAGCTGCGCGTCGACTTCTGTCTGGAGAATGTTTATATCCAGTCCATCATTAAAGGCCTGAGTAATTTTTTGATTAATTTTAATGAGGGTATTGGAAATTTGCAATACACCTGCGTTACCAGTGCTCACGGTTGCTTGTCCAAAAGTAAGGCCTTCCTCAATAGCTTCGAGGCTGGCGATATCACCGCGCATTGCCTGGCCAATTGTAAAGGAAGCCGGATTGTCTTTTGGTTCCGCAACTTTCAGACCGGTTTCAATTTGCCGCTGTGTGGCCGAAAGCGCGTTCTGCGTCAAGGACAAGGTCCGCAAAGCCGCCATGGCTGAAGGATTAGTATTAATAGAAAGACTCATTGTATTCTCCTGTCGTGTCTTAGAGCGCAATACCTAAATTGCAAGAATTATTCACAACGATAGAAGCAAAGGGCGTGCCAGTTTTAAAAAATCCCAGAAAACTGCGAAAAATGGTGATGAGGACGAGCTAAATGGCGGCAAAAAAGGACAGGTTAATCCTTTTGCTAGGTATAATTTTCTTGGTGTGGGAAGTAAAAGGAGACGCCACAAAGGGTCTGATAAGTGACCTGGCCCTCTAGAAAGCCAGGACGAGTGGTTAGCCGTCTATACGGAAAAGTCTATCGAGATAGGTACCGGGCCGACAAATTCACCGTTTCCGATAGGTTGGAAAAGGGATAGCATTGGATTAGCTGTCGGATCGTTATTGTTGACTTGCGTGAAGATAAGAAATCGGTCGATCATTTCGTCAATTTTTTCTGGATCCTTGAAATCTTCAATGTCGACCATTCTTTCAAGGCGTTCCAATTGTTGATCAAAGGAAAGACCTTGAAAACTTTCCGGGAGCCCGAGGCCAACTCGCACAACTTTCATAATTGCCTTGTCCGCAATTATCTGGGTAACTGTCTCGATACCGCCAGCAAGCCGTTTAAAATACATTGCTTCGCGCACACCATCGGCATTTTCACCCTGGAATTTCTCATACTCGTTGGTTTTATAGCCTGTCAAAATGGCATCAACATTTTCCTGCTTTTGAAAAAAGTCAGGATCGCTGTTTAACGGATATAAAGATTCGGCGAGTTTAGTCCAACGCGGTTCAACCAGTCGGTTTACGAGGCTTTCGTCATTTGTCGGCGACTCTGTCAGGATTTTTTTGACCATGGCAGGCTTGTCAATTTCGGTTTCCAGTTGGAAAGCAGACAGAACCATGTTCAATACAATCCGATTATTCATCAGATCTTCAACCGATTTGATACTTGTAATATCTTCGCTGAAAGTTACCAGGTCGCGCACCACAGTAGGCTGGGCCTCAAACACCTTCGTTTGGGATTCTTTCAGCTCATAAGCCAGCTTATAATATAGTAGCGGGTTATTGTTTCCTGATATCTGCATATCCGAACCTGATTAAACATTGTTTGTCGTTCATTTTAGCAGAGGATTAGTAAAGAGGGGGTTAACAAAAAAAGGCGGCCATAAAGACCGCCTTCTTAAGATAGTAAATTTTAACGGAACAGTGACAAAATCGTCTGAGGAGCCTGATTGGCAATACTCAGAGATTGAACGTTCAGCTGTTCTTTTGTTTGCAATGCTGTCAATTCAGCAGCAACAGCAGCCATGTCCGCGTCGACCAAAGCACCGAGGCCTTCTTTCATGGAGTCAGTCAGGAGCTGAGTAAACTCACCCTGGCTTTCCAAGCGACTGGCAGTTGTACCAATATTTGTTAAAGCAGCACCAACAGTTGTTTGTGCGGTAGCAATATTTCCCAACGCTGTGGTGATATTTGCAGCTGACGAGAAATCAGTTGTCAGAGCAAGAGTGGCAGCATCCAGATTTGTTGCTGTATATGTCAACGAGCCACCAGCCAAATCTGTCGGAACGGTCAGTACATCTGTACCGGCGTTATCGATCAGATTCACACCGTTGAACGATGAACCGCCTGCAATCGCTGTAATCTGCGCTAGAACAGCTACTGCCTGAGTAGATAGAATTGAATCATCGAGACCACCGTTTTGTGCTTGAGTGGCAAGAGTTTCCAGTTCTGTCAACTGTTCAAGAATTGAAGTAGCACCAGCCATTGCAACACCAATGGTAGCTTCACCAAAGGCGATACCTTCACTAATGGCGCCCAAAGCGCCAATATCGGAACGCATACCCTGGGCAATCACGAAAGTAGCAGGCGCATCTTTTGCACTGCTGACGCGAAGGCCAGTTTCAAGCATTGATTGAGTATTGGAAAGAGCGTTCTGCGTCATGTTAAGCATGCGCAGACCAGACATAGCATTGGCGTTAGTATTAATTGAAGCCATAATATAAATCCTCATTTTAGAGACGTCGCAATTGCGACCAATCAGCTCGTTTGAGCCCCGGTTTTCTTCGAAACCGTGGATTGACTATCTCCGGCATTTACTAACAAAAAGTTAATCGCCACCTTATTTGCAAACTTTAAGATGATGTTTTTTTGCGAAAGAGGGCAAAAGTTAGCAATTCCCCTACGTTGACTGTCAGATACGGGGGTTATAAAATTTTGAATTTTTTTCAGATTATTGAATTTCAGATTAGAAAAGGGATGACGGAAGCTGCATTTTTATTGAATCAACGTAAAAATAATGATGGATTGACCACGGCATTGGACCGATTCAAATGGTGGCTTGTTCGGCACTCATATGTTTACGTAATAATTTTAGTGCGGTGTAATAGTTTTTCTCCCCCACCAAGCCAACAATCTCAAATATCAATCCGCGGTCTGTGACATCAGTCGTGGATAAAAAAGCAACTTGCGCTGCATCTTGAAAGCTTTTGTAATGACTGGCGTGATTATCCGGTTCGATATACATCAGCTGAACAAACATATAGACATTTTGCAATGGCGTTTCGACATCGTTCGGCAGTAAAATATCTCGTTCACGCATTACGGCGGCGTCGTTTTCGAGGGAAAAATGCATGGCTTTGTTACCAGTGTTTGTTAAAACGGCGCCATTGACGATAATTTTCTCGCCGGCTGGAATACGAAACTTCAACGACATTTGGAGGTCTCCATTGGACAGTAAAGATGGCCGTACTATAACAATAGTCGCAGTATGTGCAAAACAGCATTATTTGATTGGGCTAATAATAAAGATCAATTTCATGCATTCTGTGGATAAGCGGAATTTATTTCTGGTAACAATACCGAGGCTGTCTATATGATTAGTAAGGTATGTCGGCAATGACAGGCTTGCTTTGAGAATATTTTGTTGGGGTTATGTATGCCAAAAAACGTGGGCTCTCTTATATTGAAGCTGATCATCGGCTCGTTTTTTGTCGGTTGGTTCTTGACGCTTTTTGATATTACGCCGCTCGATTTACTCAAAGATTTAACCGGAACCATTGGCCAAATCTATGCGACTGCCCTTGATACGGTGCGATGGGCGGCGGATTATATTTTGCTAGGTGCGGTAATAGTTGTCCCTATTTGGGCGATAGTCGCTGGATTGAACTATGTCCAAAAGAGAAGTCTGCGTAAATCGTCACACTCTAAGAAGCCCGACTAGCAAGAGCTAATTAGCGGTCGCGCAGTCGATACATAAAGGTGCACTCGGATCCAATTCCAGCCGCTTTTCTGAAATTTTTTCGTCGCAGTTTGTGCAAAACCCGTAGTCTCCGCTCTCTACGCGCATTAACGCGGCGTCTATCCTTGATAATTCATTTTGGCGGCGGCGTTCTGTTTCCTGTGCCATTGCTTGGCCCTGCAAAGCGTCCATGCGTGATAGCCGGCCAACACGGGACTGGTCGAGCTCCACCGGCCTACTATCCTCTATGCTCGCCAGCATAATTGATTGAAGTTCTTCCTGGCGGGAGAGGAGAATATGCTTCCATTTTTTCATACCCATTTGTGAAGGTTACTCCAACATCATAAATTGCGCAAAAAAAGCCCGCCTAATCAATAGCGGGCCCTTCAATAAAAATACCTACTCTTAAACTTGCCAAGTATGCCCTTCGCGCAGTAATGCGTCGATAGAAGGCGTCGTCGTTTCATGGGCCGCTTCCATTTGCTGAGTTATCCCATTTTCATAGGTCTCTGCCGGATCACAATAAAGAACACCCATTGCGACGGGCAGCTCATGGCCGTCCATCTCCGCCAGCATTGTTGCAAGGGATCTATTTTTTTCGTCATGAACCAGAATATCATCTTCTGTTACGCCATTTTCACCGATTGCTACGGCTTCCAACTTCAGCGTATTGGTATTCAATCGAATACCCATATTCCTGTCAGCACCAAAAATTAGAGGCTGTCCATGCTGTAAATGAATTTGCTTGTCTGCGGCAACGTCTCGCGCCAGGACATTATCGAAAACAGCGTCATTATACACAATACAGTTTTGCAGTATCTCAACCATGGATGTTCCCTGATGAGCATGCGCCCGCTTCAGGATATCTGGCAAGGTTTTCTGAGTATCATAACCACGGGCAGCAAATCGAGCTCCAGCCCCCAAGGTGAAAACCAAAGGTTTCAGCGGACGATCAACAGATCCAGTAGGGGAGGATGGTGTTCTTAAACCAATTTCCGATGTCGGAGAGTACTGACCCTTCGTCAACCCGTATATCTCGTTGTTGCAGAGTAGAATCTGAATATTCACATTCCGCCGCAAAACATGAAGCATATGGTTTCCACCAATGCTGAAACCATCCCCATCACCGGTTACCATCCAAACGTCGAGATCCGGATTGGTTATTTTAATTCCAGTGGCAAAAGCTGGCGCCCGGCCATGGATTGTATGAAAGCCGTAAGTTGACATATAATAAGGAAACCTCGATGAGCATCCGATGCCGGAGACAAACACGTATTTTTCCTTCGGTGTCTCCAAATCCGGCAATGTTCGTTGAACGGCTTTCAAAATAGCGTAGTCACCGCAGCCCGGGCACCATCGAACTTCTTGGTCGGAAGCAAAATCCGCCGGTTTTAGTTTTTCACTTGGAACAGCTATATTCATATTAACTCTCCAACGCCGAATCTATGGCGTCTTCAATCTCGGTAATCTTGAAGGGTTGTCCTGTCACTTTGTTGACCGGTTTTGCGTCGATTAAATATTGATCCCGCAGAACAGTTTTGAGCTGTCCATCGTTCATTTCCGGAACAATAACTTTTTTAAATCCACGAAGGAGGCTTTCAAGATTTTCCGGGAAAGGCCAGATATGCCGCAAATGAATATGCGAAACCTTTTTGCCATCGGCAATCTTGTTATTAATAGCGCGGCTGATAGGTCCATATGTTGACCCCCAACCAACAACCGCAAGGTCACCTGTTTCGTCACCGGTTTCGACAGTTTGCGCCGGAATATCTTTCGCTATTCCCAAAATCTTATTGCGACGGATGTCCGTCATTTCTTGATGGTTTGCTGGCTCATAAGAAATATTCCCAGTTCCAATTTCTTTTTCAATACCGCCAATTCTATGTTCTAAGCCGGGCGTTCCTGGAACCGCCCAAGGCCGGGCCAAAGTTTCGGGGTCTCGCGAAAACGGCAAAAATGTTTCTGGATCGATATCGCGATCAACTGGAAATGGCTTTCTGTCAGCAACAGTCGGAATGAGCCACGGTTCCGCAGCATTTCCAATATATCCATCGGTCAGAAGCATAACTGGCGTCATAAATTTTGCGGCCAGCCGGCAGGCTTCAATCGCAACATCAAAACAGTCAGCAGGACTTCTGGAAGCAAGAACAACAAGTGGTGCATCGGCATTCCGACCATACACGGCCTGATAAAGATCAGATTGTTCCGTTTTTGTTGGTAATCCGGTGGAGGGGCCGGCACGCTGTGAATTTACAATGATCAGCGGGAGTTCCGTTGAAATCGCGAGCCCGATGGCTTCTCCTTTTAAAGCAATACCTGGACCTGAAGAGGACGTAATCCCCAGAGCTCCGGCATAGGACGCGCCGATTGCTGAACAGATGGCGGCAATTTCGTCTTCAGCTTGAAAGGTTTTGACACCGAATTGTTTCATTTTCGCCAGTGAATGCAAAACAGGAGACGCAGGCGTAATGGGATAAGATCCGAAGAAAATTTTCAATTCCGCAAGTTCAGCACCCGCAACAAGTCCCCAGGCAAGAGCTTCACCGCCAGTGATCGTTCGATAAAGCCCGGGCGGCATTTCAGCGGCGGGGACAGAATAAAGCTCAATTCCGTCTCCAAGTTCCGAGACTTCGCCAAATACATGGCCAGCGTTGAGGGCGGCAATGTTTGCATTGGCAATCTCAGGACGCTTGGCAAATTTGCTGTTTAACCAGTCAACCGTGCTCTGGCGGTTTCGGCCATAAATCCAAAATATCAGCCCTAATACCCAGAAATTTTTACAGCGCAGGCCTTCTTTCTGGGAAAGACCAAATTCTTTCACTGCTTCCAGAACAAGCTTCGCAATATCAATTTCAAGTACCGAATAGGCGTCGAGTGATCCGTCTTCTAACGGATTTTCGAGATAGCCGGCCTTTTTCAGATTGCGATTTGTAAACGTTCCGCTATCGACAATGACCGTACCGCCGGTTTTCAATCGAGCGATATTCACCATCAATGCCGCGGGATTAAGCGCAACGAGAACATCTGGAACATCGCCATGGGTTTCAATCCGCCGGGAGCCAAAATTAATCTGAAAAGCGGAGACACCGAAAGTTGTCCCGATGGGGGCTCTGATTTCTGCCGGAAAGTCAGGAAAGGTTGCCAGGTCATTTCCGGCAAGCGCTGTCGTGTCGGTAAAACGGCTGCCGGTGATTTGGATACCATCACCAGAGTCTCCGGCAAATCGAATAACGACTGACGGAACCTCCTTACGATTAGAGGAGCTAGGGCCGGCTTTTATTGTTAATTCGTTCAACTTACTTACTCGCGTTATACCCGAATATCTTCGTCAAGATTTGTAATTGGCCTTAAACAGCAGTTTAGCGCGTTTTCTTACCAGTAATCAACGCCCTATATTACTTGCAATGCCAAATTCGGATCGAGGGTTCAAATTAGTATATGGTTCAATGTTGGCGTTTTCCAAGATTGAGCTGGAACTGTCCAACTGCAGCATACATATCGTTGCCGGCTGCAAATTACAACCCTATTCCATATAAATTAAATGTAAAAATTTTATTTCACATGATATTTTCGTATAATCGATGCTAATCTAGCGTCTCTTTGAGAATTCGGACGAAGAATTCACCGATCTGCGCTGGTGACTGCCCGCCCGGCCGGTACCAGCTACTTGACCAGTTTAAGGATCCAAGTAGGCTTAGGCGAAGCAACCCTTTATCAACCCCTTCCGGTAGCGGTAAATCTTCAATTAAATCCATAAACAGATTATCGTAATTATCTCGAATTTCGATAAGCCGGCTGCGGAGGGTCGGGGAAGTTCGCGATATGTCCGCGCAAAGAAGAATAGAGAAATTGTTGCCGCCAAATAAAGTATTCATGTGCGCAACAGCCGCATGGGTGAGCCGGTCCCAAGGGTCGGTGACACCTTCAGTTGCCACAATTACAGAATTGCTTATTAGCCGCTTTCCTTCTTCATAAGTCGCTATAATCAAATCGTCTTTTGATGGGAAATGATAGTACATCGATCCTGCAAGCATTCCAGCTTCACGTGCTATGTCGCGCATTGAGGTTGCATCATATCCACGTTGATTAAATAAGTGAGCAGCAGCAGCCATCAATTCCTGGCGTCGATTGTCGCTACGATATTGCCCTTCTTCCTTGGCGGCGGTTTTTTCGGTCACAGATTTTCCCTAACAAACATTTGTTGGTTAATCTTTATGCCGATTTGAAAGCAGCTCAGCAACTTTAATCTTTGAAAAGCTCTTTCAAACGATCAATTGCCCCTTCCGTCTCGTCAGCGGCGCCTTTCACTATATTCCGCATTTGATCTGATAATTTTAGATCCGTTGACATCGCAGCCATTGTTATTGCGCGGAGGAGAGGGATGTAGATTTCATCAACAAGCGCCGCGGGGCCAATCCCATCCTGATCCCGTCCAATATCTTGCAGATGAATATCGTCTAGCACAGCCGTTACTTTGTTTCCTGTCAACCCAGTTGCCTGAACAACGACGACGGCATTGGAAATATATACGTCATTTACGATAAACCTTTTTTCTTGGAAATTCGCGGTGCCAACCGCTTGAATTTTTTCCTGGTCAACGGCAGCCATTATGTTTTTTCGGATTGCGCGAAGATTGTCCCCGTCCTCTGTGATTTCATAAATTATTTCCGGTGCTTCGATTTTAATCCGTTTTATGATCATCGTGTCCTGACTGATGGTTTCAGGTTCGATTTGCAAAATTATGTTGGGAAATGAAAAAGCGTTGTCCGGGCTAAAGCCGACAGGATTGCCAACAATCAGGTTAAATATAGTTGCATCGCCAGATGTGGGTGAAAAATCCGCTCCTTGAATTGTCACGGGTGATTTAGTTATTTCCGAGCCGTAATTTTGTACTGCACCCTGGATAACACTACCTATGGAACTATAGACATAGACAATGGCCCCGCAGAAAAGCAGGACCAATAAAGTGACAGAAATGATAATGCCGCGTTGCATGTCTAGAAAGGCCGCTTTGTGCAGAGGATTCCATCTGTAGTTTACGTCAATAATCTAGGACGTATCAATAAGAAAACCGCCATCAACGTTTATGTCGATGGCGGTTTACGTCGCATATAACGGCGTTGGTTAGGGAACCGCTACTTCACTATCTATTTTGCGATTGATCAGGAAAGCGACCAATGCTCCTGAACCTGCAGTGACGAGACAGAAAAGCGCCAGCTCTAAATCGCTATAAGGAATAAGATCACTTCCTCCTGGTGTTGCTAGAGCCAGTCCGCCCACAAGCATCAAAAGGCGTATTGGCCAACCGAGCATGTTCCGGTGCAGATTACCGATTCCGATCAAAAATCCCTGAAGGGAGCTGGCTACGAGAACAACGCCGCCCACTGCGGAAACAAACAATAGCACAGTCCGCCCGAATTCCCCGTTTCCTATGAAAGCCGGGTCGAGAACGAAAAAGAATGGGACGAAGTAGATGATAGATCCAAGTCGCATAGCTTCAAAGCCGGTCCGCATCGGACTAGACCCTGCAATTGTCGCTGCAGCAAAGGCTCCCAAAGCAACAGGCGGCGTAATAAAGGATACCATGCCCCAGTAAAGGATGAACAAATGTACTGACATTGGATCCAGACCACCCTGAATAAGGGCTGGAGCTAAAACGATTGCCAAAAAGATATAAGCAGCCGTCACCGTCATGCCGATGCCCATGACGAAACTGGTGATTGCACCCATCAACAAGAGAATCAAAATATTACCGCCGGCAATAAAGATCAGATCGTTCACAAGTGTTCCCGCCATTCCCGTTATGGATAGAGCCCCCACTATGAGGCCAACCCCTACCAAAATTGCCGCGATCTCGGCAAGAAGCTTACCTGCGGAAATAATGAATTCGACGAAATCAGACATATTCCATCTGGTATGCGGAAAAATCTGGTTGATTACAATTAAGAGAGCGGTGGCGTAAAAGGGTGCCAAAACTTCCTGCTTGAGATACACCAGCATTACAATCAACAGAACAAACACCGCGACGAAGTGCCATCCCTTGCGAATAGTTTCACCAACCTTGGGAAGCTGTTCCCGCGGAAGACCGGGCATATCATTTCGCGCTGCATAAGCATCAATCTGAATAAACAAAGCCAGATAATACAAAACGGACGGGATAATCGCCGCGACAGCAATGGTAATGTAGGGAACATCCAGGAAAACAGCCATGATAAAGGCCGTCGATCCCATGATAGGCGGCATTAGAACGCCGCCCGTTGATGCACAGGCCTCGACACCACCTGCATAGGCAGATTTGAAACCCGTTTTCTTCATGGCCGGTATTGTCAGAACGCCTGTTGTGATAACGTTTGTAATAACACTTCCGCTCATTGAGCCCATCAGGCCGGAGGAGAAAATCGCAACTTTGGCAGGTCCACCGCGGACATGCCCAAGTAGAGAGAAGGCTAGGTCAATAAAGAACTTACCTCCGCCTGTATGGGTCAACGCGACGCCAAATATCAAAAACCCAATAACCAGATTGGCCAGCGCCTGCATGGGTATGCCGAGCATACTTTCTGCACTAAGCGTGTGGTACGCCGTTGTATCTGCTAAATTGCTGCTCAAGCCGGATATGGGGCCCGGCATAACCTCAGCGTAAAGAGGGTAAAGTGAAATAATGACGACGATAACAAAGAGTGCCGTACCGCCAGCACGACGTGTTCCTTCAAGAACAAGCGCCCAGAGGATGAGCCCGAGGATGACCATATAATCCGGCGCACCCATTTCCCAGCCACTATCCAGTATCTTCTCGGCATTGAGGAAGAAATAGAGCAGAAGAAAAAAGGTAACAGCGGCGAAAACAATGTCATACCAGGGGACATGGCTCCTGGAGGCTTTTGCCGATGCCGGAAAGATCAGAAAGACGATCGGGACAAGCAAGCCAAACAGCGCATACTGGTATTCATTATCGAGCCAAGTGACTCCCATAAAGAAATTCGTATTGAAAAGCTGATTGGCAGCAAGTCCGGTAACGATGACAGTGACGGCAATAACAACTGCACGCCACCCGGTGGAAAGGTTACGGTGGCGGGCCAAATCAGGGTCCGCCACCGCTCCATTCTCTTCATTAGTTTGTGTCATGAAGTATTAGTTCCAGATTGGGTTCATGCCCTCAGCTTGCAAAGCGGCTGCACGGACTTTCATCCATTCATCTTTAAAGGCATCGCCTTCAAGATTTTTTGCGGCCATGGTTGCCCAAGCTGCTGCCAATACATCCTGACGCTTCAACAATGCTTCGTTATGCTCATTCATCTGGTCTGTCCAAACGCCGGCTTCTTTCCAGTATTTTACAGCTGCAGAATGATACGGCACGGCCCACGTGAATGTTTGGCGTTCCGTTGCCCAACCAGGCATCGCCGGTAGAGCATCCTTGTAGTTGTCATATTCCGAATGCACGGCTTTCACCATGGAATAAACTAAATCAGGGTCTTGATCAGCCCGAGTGATGAGAATCGGGTAAGGATACGCACCAGCTTCATGTGGGTTGTCTTTGGAAATCCCGGTGCCAAGCGTCGCAACATGCGGAACAAAGTAAGGGGCAACTTCATGAACCCGCGCCCAGCCTTCTGTGTCACTAGCTGGCATTGGTGGCCAATAGATACCGCGGGGGGAAGCTTCAAGTTTTTTGGTTGGGCCTGAAACTGTCGAGGCAATCGCGGCATCAACCTGTCCGGCAACCATGCCTTTCCACATCGCGCCATATCCGCCGAATTCAACAACTTCCACATCATCAAATGTCAAATCTGCAAAGGCCAAATGAGCTTGGGCACCGATTGTCAACGCGGGAGAGCCCCGTACAATACCGACGCGCTTGCCCTTCAGGTCAGCCAGAGTTTTGACGCCAACATCCGCAGCAACAGCCAAGCTGATATTCGCGTCTGATGTCGCAGACATTAAAAGCTGAATTTTTTGTGGACCCCAATCAGGCGCTGCAAAGTTGAACACGCCTTCTGATCCGAAGAATGTACCACCGCCGTTGGCGACGAACTGAACTTTGTCAGTACGAAGTGGTCCCATGCGGGAAATATCATTTTTACCGGGAACGACGCGCAGGCTTACACCATATTTGTCTTTAAGTGTCTTGCCGATGGCTACAGATTGGTTGTAGCCCGTTGTTCCTGTGTTGTATGCGCTCCATGCGACGGTGTCAGGTAATTTTACATCGTCAGCAATTGCGAAATTTGTGAGGGCCAGCAGAGCTGCGGCTGCAGCAGTGCCTAATTTTAGACTAATTCCCATTATTTCCTCCCTGGAAAACTGGTATGGTTATTTTTTTTGTTTTCTAATAGAAGCGCATTCTGCATAGTGGAATAGAATTCCGCAAGTGTTTTTATACGGTAAATCTATTTTAGGTTCAGGTAGAAGATGATCAGCGATAAAGCTCTGATAGAAGGAGATGTGAGTCAATCCAGTGATCGCCATTTTGTGACGTCGTTGGCGCGTGGTCTCGAGATACTTCGTGCGTTTCGTCCGGGCGAGGGGCCGATCGGCAATAACGAACTGGCAAAACGTACAGGACTTCCCCGTTCGACAATTTCCCGACTTACAAGCACATTACTCCAACTGGGGTATTTGACTTATCGACAAAGCATTGGAAAATATGAACCTTCTCCGGCGGTGCTCTCCTTGGGTTATACTTATTTGGCAAACAATAAGCTGCGATTGCTATCCCGGCCACTGATGCATGATTTGGCGAAACAAATTGGTCTTGGTGTCGCCATGGGGACCCGAGATCGACTGAACATGCTGTATGTGGAAACTGTTCGCGGGGCAGATGAAAGTACTCTGCGACTGGAAACCGGGTCCTATTTACCTATGGCGATCTCAGCCATCGGGCGCGCATTCTTGTGTAAATTACCGGAGGGTGAGCGAGATTTTTTCCTTGATCATATAAGAAAACGATTCGCTGACGACTGGCCGTTGCTTAAAAATGGGTTCGAAGCAGCACAAAAGGATTTTGAAGAGTTTGGCTTTTGCCTGTCGCTCGGTGAATGGAAGTCAAATTTCTTTGCCGTTGGGGCAGCAGCTAGAGATAACTCGACAGGAGATATCGTCGGCTATAACTGCGGCGGATCTTCCTATCTGGTAACTGAAGAGCAACTTCGGGATCAAGCGGGCCCTCGCTTAGTCGCTTTGGCTCGCAGTGTCGAAGTGATGTGTGGCACAGCATAGCCTTGTCGTGCGCTCAATATTAGTGATAGAACACCCATAATTCAAAAATAATTTAAATAACAAAAGGAATTGAGATGGCTCTGGACGACGAAACCTTTTCGCTTGTCAAAGATGCCGTAGCGCGATTTGTGCGCGAGCGGTTGATCCCGGCCGAAGACATTGTCGAAGAAACGAACGATGTGCCGGAAGATATTATCCAGGAAATGCGGGAGCTCGGATTGTTCGGGTTGTCTATTCCGGAAGAATATGGCGGCCTGGGTGTCAACATGGTTCAGGAATGTGAGATTATCCACGAACTTTGCAAAGCGTCGTTGGCTTTTCGCTCCGTAATCGGAACGACAGTTGGTATTGGTAGTCAGGGCCTGGTGATGACGGGGACTGAAGAACAAAAGCAGCAATATCTGCCGCGTTTGGCGTCCGGTGAAATTATTTCTTCGTTTTGCCTGACGGAACCGGAAGCCGGCTCAGACGCTGCGTCACTTCGTACCGTTGCAATAAGAGACGGCGATGACTATGTGCTGAACGGGACCAAACGCTTTATTACAAACGCCTTGCGAGCCGGGATGCTAACGGTGATGGCACGTAGCGACCCAAATAGAAAAGGCGCCGCAGGTATTTCGGCGTTTTTAGTTGATCCGACAACGCCGGGTGTGACCATCACGCAAGCCGATGAAAAAATGGGGCAACGGGGTACCAAGACCAGCGACGTTATCTTTGAAGACGTTAGAATACCGGCGTCCGCGTTGATGGGCGGTGAAGAAGGGCAGGGTTTTTATACGGCGATGAAAGTCCTCGACCGAGGCCGTTTGCATCTAAGTTCGGTATCCACCGGAATGTCGGAACGTATTTTAAGTGAAGGCTTGGGATATGCAGCAGAGCGGAAGCAATTTGGCACTGTCATCGGAGAGTTTCAATTGGTTCAGGCTTTATTGGCGGATAGCCAGACGGAACTGTTTGCCGGGACAGCAATGACATTGGATGCGGCTAGAAATTATGATAAGGGTGAGGACATCTCGATGCAGGCGGCTTGTTGCAAAATGTTTACAACGGAAGCCGCCGGAAGGATTGCTGATCGAGCCGTCCAGATCCATGGCGGCGCAGGCTATATGGCCGAGTATAAAGTAGAAAGATTTTATCGGGACGTGCGGTTGCTCCGTCTTTATGAAGGTACAACGCAAATACAGCAGCTGGTTATTGCCCGCAATATGCTGAAAAATCACGCCAACTAATAAAAAGGAGACTGGAAATGGGTGTAGATAAAATAAAGAAAATGGTACCCAGCCTGCAAGGCAAGGTAAGCAACGAAGAGTGGGAAGAGCGTGTCAATCTGGCCGCCTGTTACCAGCTTGTGGCGCATTACGGCATGACGGACCTGATTTTTACCCATATTTCGGCACGTGTACCCGGTGAAGACAACCAGTTCTTGATCAACCCTTACGGACTGTTTTTTGATGAAATTACAGCCTCTAGCTTGATCAAGGTGGATATTGACGGGAATGTACTGGACGATACACCGTTCAAAATCAATCCGGCGGGATACACCATTCATAGTGCGGTTCATGGGGCCCGGCATGATGTCGCTTGCGTTCTTCACACACATACAACAGCTGGCATGGCCGTATCCGCGCAAAAGCAAGGCCTGTTACCTCTCACGCAGAATTCCTTGATGTTCTATAATTGCCTTGCCTATCATGGGTATGAAGGGATTGCCTTGGACCTTGATGAACGAGAAAGATTAGTGCGGGATCTGGGTGATTCCATTGCCATGATCCTCAGAAACCATGGTTTGCTGACAGTTGGCGGCACCGTGTCAGAAGCGTTCCGCAGGATCTATTATCTTGAAAAATCCTGCGAGGCCCAGATCAAGGCGTTGGCCGGCGGATCAGAAATTATTATTCCGCCTCGCGACGTTTGCGAACATGCCGTGTCACAATTCCAGTCCTTCGGATCACGGACGACGTTGGAATGGCCGGGTTTGTTACGAATTTTGGATCGTAAGGGAAGTAACTATCGCGACTGATCTTGCGCGAAACACGACAACAAACCGCTGCTTATCCTGAAATCTCTTGAGGACGCGGCGGTTTTTTTTGTCCTGATTTTGAATCCTTTGATTTGCTGAAAATCAGGACGCCAATAAACAACACCGCGGCAATACTCAAAAACAAAGCCTGATAGGCGATAAGTGGTGCGGATCCGTCCTCATCAACGAACTGTCCTATAATCAAGCCACCCATAGCCTGCATTAGAAACACGCCAAGAAAAACCGCGGTGTTTAAAGTGGCGATGCCACGTCCTAAAAGATGCTCCGGGAAAATGGCGCGGCCGTGGGACATGATGAGGATGCCGTAGCTGCCGACCAAGCATAAAAGAATGAGCAAGCCGGATACCATCCAGACACTGACAACAGGAAGGATTGCCAGAATAAGTAAAATTGCTATGGTGAGGAGAGCTGCGGTGATGACCAGTCGCTTACGGCTCTTGAAAATGCCGTCCAGATAGCCATAGCCGATGCTGCCGCCAATCATTGCCAGAATCATCCATAGCAGGATATTTCCGCGTGCGGCCAAGTCAAGGCCATAAATGTCGTGGAGAAAGTGAGCGCCCCATAAGCCGACAATTGTCATGACAACCCCATATATAATGAGATTTATGGCAAAGACATACTGAAATTCCCGGTCTTTGATGATATCCAGCACACCGCGCAGGGTGTCTTTGAAATTTTCGGTTTTTCTATCATGAAAAGGATGGTTAGCAGGCGCATCCTTGATAATCAAAAAACCAAAAACAACTGAGATTGCCGTAAATCCGCCGGCGACCCAGAAGACGTTTCGCCAGCCCGCATAATCAGTTAGCCAGGCCGTTGGTGTGGTGGAAAATATATTCCCCAAACCGCCAAGTCCCACGATAAGCGAGGCGTAGAACGCAAATCGATGGGCCGGCAGCCATCTTGAAATAATCACAAGCGATCCCATTAAAACCGGAGCACATCCCACACCGAGGAAGAAGCGAGCAACCGAGAGTTCAAGGAAGTTTGTCGCAAGAGCAAAACCGAACGAACTGAAAACCGCGATTAGCATCAAACCACAAATGGTTTTCTTGGGTCCGTACCGATCCAGGAAAATTCCAACCGGTACCTGAAATATAGCGAAGGCAATAAAAAAGATGCCGCCGACAATCCCCAGTTGCTCATGGCTTAACGCAAGATCATCCATGATGTTCGGCGCGATGACGGCGGTCGAGGATCGAAAGAAATTGCTGGCGACATACACAAACGATAATGTCGCGATAATTTTAAAGGCAGTTCCAGCTTCGTTTTTCATTATTTACTATGCCGAGATTTTTCTATTTTAGATATAGAGCTATCAGGTTGTTTCCCTTGCGTCAATTCGTGAAGTAGTTGCAATTTTTCTCTCCTTCGGGGCTAGGCAGGGCTAAAGGCGGTAGCTATGCTGTACGCAAAATAAAAAGGAGCAAAAAATGTCGAGATGGGTGAACCGGCCAGAGGGGTCTAACTGGGGCGAATTTGGCGACGATGATCAGATTGGGCGGCTCAATTTGGTCACACCAGAGAAAATCCGGGCAGCCGCGTCGGAGGTTAGAACGGGGGAGCGTTTTTGCTTGAGCCTTCCCCTCGATTTACCCGGCGGCAATATTCTCAACCCGCGTCGATACCCACCGACCCTCTCACCAACTTTCCGGTCCGGTGATCGGCCTAATATGAATTACAACCTGTCGCAGGATAATCCGAACATGATCGATGTTATTTGCGACGATGTGGTGATCTTGCATACACAATATTCGTCACAATGGGACAGTCTGGCGCATGTTGGTCAGGAATTTGATGCCGATGGGGACGGTGTGGCGGAGATCGTCTATTACAATGGATTTCGCGCAGGCGACCATATTCATAGCCCGGATGACATAAATGGCTCTGGTGCTGAACGTCTGGGCATCGAGAATATGGCCGCTGCCGGCGTTCAGGGGCGTGGTGTGATGATAGATTTGGAAGGTGCCTTTGGCCGAGACGCCAAAATGGTTGGCTACGATGATCTGATGCAGGTTCTGGAAAAAGATAATGTTATTGTTGAAGAAGGCGATATGGTCTGCCTGCATACAGGATTTGCGCAGCAAATTATGGAAATGAATGGGGTTCCAGACAAGGAAAAACTGCATCATTCCTGTTGTGCCCTGGATGGCCGCGATCCGACCTTACTCAACTGGATCACCGATACGGGACTTTCCTTGTTGATTGCCGACAATTATGCGGTTGAGGCACATCCCTCGCGGGAAGGTCACGGCAGTTGTGCCTTTCTTCCCATACATGAGCATTGCCTGTTCAAGCTGGGTATTCATTTGGGGGAATTGTGGCATCTGACACCCCTGAATAGCTGGCTGAAGGAAAACAACCGTTCGCGCTTTTTGCTTACCGCGCCGCCGCTTCGGCTACCGGGCGCGGTTGGGTCTCCCGCTAATCCTGTCGCGACAGTTTGATGAAATTAGGCCTTGCGGACATATTGCAAGTCATGGGAAGCGACATATGTTAGTATTGTCGCTTGATCATCTGCTGGCAATTTGCTAGCAGACGACCTTGATTTGTTTAGTTATCCGTTTTTTGACGGACCGGAGCCCATAGATGTTTATTCAGACCTTGCCGCTTGACGATGACAATCGGATGCAGTTTCTCCCAGGCCGGCAGGTGCTGGTCTCGGGTTCCGTGCGCTTTGATAGTCCGCAAGAAGGACGCGAACGGTCTCCGCTTGCCGCCCGCTTGTTTGATATCCCGGGGGTGAAAGAAGTTGAGCTTGGTGAAGATCATGTGACGATCACCAAAACAGATGATGACACGCACAAAGCCCTGTGGATTCAGCTTAAGCCCATGGTACTGGCGGCGGTGATGGATCACTATATGAGCGGCCTGCCGGTTCTGGTTGGCGGAGAGTCTGAAACGACGACGAGTTATTCTGAAGAAGATCAGAAGATCGTTGATGTCATTGTTGAACTTGTTGATGACCGCGTTCGGCCGCAGCTCCAGGAGGATGGTGGCGAGGTCCTGTTTAAGTCCTTTGATCCAACCAATGGCACGGTTATCTTGGAAATGGACAGCTCCGGGCTGTCAACGCCGGCTTTCGGGACCCAGATAAAGATCGAGAATACGCTGAAACATTTTGTACCAGAAATCAGCCGCGTAAAATTTGAACGCATGGTTGATATCACGGAAACGGCTGATGAAGGACGGCCGGGCCTGCAAACCGAAGAAGCCAATCAAATAAGGGTTTTACTGGAAACGCGGATCAATCCGGCGATTGCCGCCCATGGCGGGTATATTTCCCTGATCGATATCCAGGACCAGACCGCTTTTGTGGAAATGGCCGGCGGGTGTCAGGGCTGCGGTATGGCTGATGCGACCTTGAAGCAAGGTGTCGAAGTGGAAATCAAAAGTGCCGTGCCAACAATTGAACGGGTTCTTGATGTCACCGATCATGCGGGCGGCAGTAATCCGTATTATGCGGGATATTAGGCGACTTCGTCGATTGTTTTGATGACGTACCCTTTATCCGCCCGGTATTTCTGCTGAATTTTTTCCCAGGCCATCTCAATATCCGACGCGTAGAACTCAATATAATGGGTCTCCGCCCAATCATCCGATAAATTGCGGTGCTTGCCGCCGTCGTTCAAGGCCTGTAGCACTTCTGCGTTAAAAATAGCTGCTTCAAATTTTAGTTGCATGATCACCTGTTCTCGAAAATTCGTCTCATCATCCCACAGGCTGGTTAACAGATGGTTAGCCTGCCACATGAATGGTCGGATCATTGCGGACCGGGAAATTTACGGAATTGGCGATAAAGCAGACTTTATGGGCTTCTGTATGCAAGCCCCGCGCGATGTCAGGATCGCTTTCGGAGCTGATGGTCATAATCGGACGTAAAATAACTTCCGTGAACCGGAGGGCGCCGTCTTTCATCTCCATCTTGCCCCAGGCCGTATCATGATACTGGGTGACCGAGATTTTTTTCCGTGCACATAGGGCAAGATAGCTGAGGAGATGACACGCCGATAGCGACGCAACCAGCATATCTTCAGGATTATAGCGATCGCCTTTTCCAAGAAATACAGGATCCGCAGACCCGGCAATCACCGGGCGGCCCTCAATCGAGATGTTATAATCCCGCGAATAGCTTTTGTAATCGGTTGTCGGGCCTGCGGTAGCGCCGGTCCAGTCAATATGGGCCGTAAATTCGTGTACATGTGCCATGATATTCAGTCCTTTTTGCGGTCACAATCTCGGGAGCGAGGGGATAAGTCTTTGACGCCGCTACAGAAGCTTTTATTTAGGTTGCATCAACTGTCTCATTTGACGGATATTGGATCAAGATGAAATTCAAGGAAGACCATGTTTGACGCAGCTCTCCGGCACGTAATTGATCCACCGCTCAACTATATCGGGACAAAAGTAGCAGCGCTCGGCGTCTCCGCGAATATGGTGACGATCATCGGATTTGCTCTCGGAATTGCTGCCGTCCCTTTTATCGTCACGGAGAATTACGGCATTGCCCTGATTCTTATCCTTATTAACCGGGTATTCGATGGGCTGGACGGAGCGGTTGCCCGGCATTCGTTGCTGACCGATTTTGGCGGCTACCTGGACATTGTCTGTGATTTTATATTTTATTCCGCCGTGGTTTTTGCCTTCGCCTGGGCGAGGCCGGAAAACACCCTGGCCGGCGCATTTCTCATCCTGAGCTTTATGGGAACCGCCTGCACCTTCTTGACCTACGCGATTATGGCGGAAAAGCACAAGATCACGACGGACCTTCGCGGCCGCAAGTCGCTGTATTATCTCGGCGGATTAACCGAAGGGATGGAGACCATTGTGGCCATGGCCCTGATGTGCCTGCTGCCGGATTATTTTGTAGAAATAGCCGTTGTCTTTGGCGCCATGTGCTGGGTGACGACAGTGACAAGAATCTACGCCGCCTGGCTCGCTTTTCGGAAACT
>Ga0315336_1001228_pt1 | contig 53283 bp, 52 predicted proteins | sample ASW5metaG_FD_204512 | JGI IMG/M metagenome (GOLD analysis project Ga0315336, IMG submission 204512) | Ammonia-oxidizing marine archaeal communities from Monterey Bay, California, United States - ASW #5 | ecosystem: Environmental > Aquatic > Marine > Intertidal zone | place: USA: California...
TCTAACACCTAACGTCCTGACCCCGTTGATCTGGCCGTTGAACGTGGCCCAACAGGTCACTGCAATGGTCGGTGACATGCGGGTGAGCGACGTGGGTTTGACGGGTGGAATACACAGGTGTATATGTGTGTATATGGATAGACACAGATGGTGCGCGTGAGCGAGCTGGATCTCGAGTTGCACAACGGGAGTGGGGTGCCGTTTTATCGCCAGCTGATGGAGCAGATTGCAGCGCACATCCGGTCGGGTCGACTTGCGCCTGAAGCACGGCTTCCGTCGGTTCGTGAGCTCGCCCGCCAGGTCGTGGTGTCGTTGATCACCGTGCGGCGCACCTATGCGGAACTCGACGCGGCGGGACTGATCGAGCGTCGTCAAGGCCAAGGCACTTTCGTTGCGAGAGATGTCGGAGATCTGGCCCGGGCTCGCGCGGTGGCCGACGCGGAAGACGTCCTGGCCCGAGCGGTCGAAAGGGCGCGTTTGTTGGGGTTGGACGAGGATGAGCAGCGAGCTGTTCTGGAGCGGATCTGGAGGAAGAATGACTGAGTTGGTGCGCATCGAGAACCTCGTGGCGCGGCGTGGCGGCTTCTCGCTTCAGATACCCAATTGGACTGTCGAGGCGGGCGGCGTCTTCGCCGTGGTCGGTTCCAACGGCGCGGGAAAATCCACACTGCTGGAGTTGATCTCGGGCCTCGAGCGCGCCGATGAGGGCCTCCTCGAGGTTCTTGGGCACGATCCGATTGCCCGTCCCGTCGAGGTGAAATCTCAGGTCGGTTTCATGAGTGACGACATGCCGATCTTCGCCGAGACCGTGGGCCGGCTGCTCTGGTTCCTGTCTGGCTACTACTCGACGTGGAATGACGGGTTGGTGGGTGACTTGCTGAGTCGGTTCGACCTCGACACGTCGAAGAAGGTGACTGAACTCTCCCGAGGCGAGGGTACTCGCATCCGGCTGATTACTGCGATGGCTTTCGAACCGAGGCTATTGGTCCTCGACGAACCCGCTACCGGTCTGGATGTGGTAGGTCGGAGGCGCCTTCTCGAGACCATTCTCGATGTCGTGAGGGACCCGGAGCGCTCAGTGGTGATCTCGTCTCATCAGCTGGGTGATGTCGAGCGGTTGGCCGACGAACTCCTCGTACTCGACGAGGGACGGGTGGTGCAGGTCGGCGCGACTGCGGATCTGGTCGGAGAGGGCCGCACGTTGGAGGAGGCGATGATGGCGTGGGGTGGGGGATGAGACCGATGCTCGCCCACTTGTATTGGATTGTGTGGAGGACCTTGCGGGGACCCGTCTGGTTGTTCTACGGGTATCTGGCGCTCTACCTGAAGATGTCGGAGGGTGACTCGGGAGAGAACCGGGTCGCTTTCATGGCTATTGCTGCCTATGTTGGCCAGCTCGGTGTCGTGGTTGACGCAAGTCGAGCGGTGCAGGCGTTTGGCAATCGAAGGCGACGGGCGGTGTTCGCGATGGCGCCGATGAGCGCCGCGTCGCGTGCGGCGGCGGAGACCGTTGTTCCCCTGCTGTTCTGGTGGGGGCCCGTGCTCGCCGTCTACGGCTGGCTGTGGTTCGGCACGGGTGCAGCGCCTCAGGGAACCTGGCTCGCCTATTGGGGAATCACCGCCGTGATTGCGCTGTGGGCCCAGTCGTGGTTTCGCTCGCCCGCTGTCGGTGCGGCCCTCGCCATCGCGAGTCTCCTGGTGCCGTTCGATTTCGTCTACACCGTCCCGCTTGCGGTCTGCGTCGCAGCGGTGTTCGGGCTCGACCGCTGGAGGAGGTCGCGCGAGGGCCATGACCGATTCCGTCAGGCCAACGCCAGACCAGGCACAGAGGTTCACCCGGCCTTAATGAACGCTGTGACGATTTCAGCAGTGGGTTTGTCCGCGGGCGCTCTCACGGCGGGAGCGCTCTTGATCTACACCCCGATTAAGCCCATCGGCGCTGCATATATGGGGATGGGCAGTGCAACTGCTTTGCTCAGCGTGATGGGAGTCCTCGTCGCCCACTGGCCGAGGCCGGTCGATGGATCGGCCGGTGCGCGAGACGCCGCCCGCGCCTGGAATCGATTGCCGGTGGCCCGCGACCAGTTGATTGTGGTCACCGTCAGGCGGGCCGCCACTGCATTTGGAGTGGCGGTTCTGGGCTGCTTTGCACTCTGGAGCATCCCTGCCGACCTGCTTTATCCGACCCGTGATGCCGACGTTATGGCCATGGTCGACTGGCCTTTCATGCGAATCCTGCTGTTCGCGTGGCCGCTGGTCTGCGGTTCTTCGGTGTTCTATCTCTGGTCGCGCACGCCACGGTCGCAGCCAGCGCGTCGGCTGCTCAAGCTGGCATGGGCGGCCTCGCCGGTGGTGGTCTTCGCTGGGTTCTCTGCTCGCTTGTACCTGGGGTACACGTTTGGGTCCCCGGATACGCCACCCCTGTACGTGGTCATTGCTGCGCTCGATTTCCTGTTTCCGTGGTGGTCGATTGTCCTGGTCTGGATCGTGTCCGTGACTTTCCTCGTGTGGCAGGTGTCCTCCGAGCGACACCGGCGCGGCCCGGTTCCCAATGTGTGACTGCGCCAGTTGATCACACTACTGACAGGTTCCGAGGTCTGCGTCGCAGGTGAACGTCTCGCTGCCGCCGAAATCGTCGTAGGCAAGTCCATTTTCGAACGCGACGTCGTCGGGTGTGTTGTCGAGATCGCCCTCGCCGAGGTCGCAATTGGTGCAGGCGATTGCGGATGACGCGAACAGGTAGATTCCGCCGCCGCTGGGCGCGTTGTTTTCAGTGATGGCACTGTCGACCAAGGCCGATGTCCAAGCGCCCCACGAGGAAATGCCTCCACCACCCTGAACGGCGGAGTTTCCGGAGATGAGGGTGCGTGTGACGGTTCCATCGCCGAACATGTCGATTCCACCTCCGAAGACTGCGGTGTTTCCGGTGACGATCGCGTCGCTGAGGCTGCTTCCGTTGGAGACGATCAAACCGCCGCCGCCGCCGGTCGACGTGTTGTCTACGATCTGGCCGCCGGTCCACTGACGCCCGCCGTCGACATACACGCCGCCGGCCAGGTTCGCGGTGTTGTCGCGAATCAAGGTGTCCCAATCCGCGGTGACGTCGCCCAGGCCACAGCAGATCAGCCACGCCCCGCCGGCGGTGTGCCCGGTGTTTTCCTCGATGACCACACGCGTGAGCTGCGCTGTGCCGAGCAACATGCCGCCGACCCCCTCCGATGTGTTCCCGCGCACGGTGACGTCGACGAAGCTCGACGAGCCGACCATACTCGCTCCAATGGTGGCCCAGAAGCCGTTGTTGCCCTGCACAACGACGTCCTCGACAGTCAGCTCGTCGGCAAAGGTGGCCTCGATTGCCGCCGCGTTGGTGGTTTCCTCCTCCGACCAGCCGCCGGTGATGGTCAGTGAACGGATGACAATGTTTCCCGCCGGCGGACCGGGTCCGGCCACGGCGAGGACTGGGCCACTTCCAGATCCGTCGAGCACAGTCTCGGTTGCGCCGGTGCCCTCGAGCGTGATGTCTCCGTCTAGAAGAGGTTCACTGCGTGGTGCCGGCGCAGATTTGAATCCACTCAGCTCCAGCGTCGATCTCGGACTGAATGTCGTCGCCCGAGACGCACTCGGGCTGCGCCGTCGTGTAGATCTCGGGCGTTGCCTCGGTCTCCTTGCGGTCCTTCTCAGTCGGCGGCTCACCTGCGCACGCCGCGGCGGTGAGAACGGCGATGACGGAGATTCTCATTCCCGAATCGTAGCAGGGAAGAGGGGGGTCAGGACGTTAGGTGTTAGACCTTGCAAGATCTAACACCTAACGTCCCGACCCCATAAATCCGTAAATCAGATGGAGACGGTCACGCCCTCTCTGGCGGCAAAGGCACCGCTGTGACGCTGCCTGGCCCGGTCCTCGATGACGGCGACCTGGTCGTCGACCCGGGTGGGGTCGTGGTGGAACAGTGCCACCCGCTCGGCGCCGGCCAGGAGTCCGGTGTCGACCGCCTGCTGCCAGGTGCTGTGACCAAAGCCGCGGCGGCTCGGGTATTCGGCGTTGGTGTACTGGGCATCGTGGATGAGCAGATCTGCGCCCTCGGCGAACCGCAGCAGGCGCGGGTCGAGTCGGTCGCCGTGCTCTACGTCGGTTGCGAAGACCACGGACTTCCCGCCCGCTTCCACCCGATAGACCAGCACGCCTTGGGGATGGGTCATCTCGGTTGCGCTGACCTTGAAGGGCCCGATGTCGAGGGTCTTCTTCGGGTCGATCTCCCCGAACTCGATCTTGGCCGGGAATACATCGATGCCAACCGGGAACTGCGGCGGTCGCATCTGAGCCGCGAGGGCATCGCGAAGGCTGCCTTCCTCGGTCGGTCCGCCGTACATCGCAATCTCGCTGTCGGGATGGAAGAGCGGGTTGAAGAAGGGCACCCCTTGGATGTGGTCCCAGTGCACGTGGGTGAACAGCAACGACAGCTTCGCGGGAAGCTCGAGTCCGCGTCCCATTGCGGGTAGTCCGGTGCCGCCATCGAGAACGATACGCTCGCCCTCGTGCTCGAGCTCGACACATGTGGTGTTGCCGCCGGTGCGGATCCATGGGGTGCCACTGACCGCGACCGAGCCGCGCACGCCCCAAAAACGAATGTTCATTTGGTGCTCCTTGAAGGAGTTCATCATCTTACAAAGCAAAACCGGTGCCAGCCTGATAGTCGGCGTTGGCCCGTTGGCGGGTGCGGAATGTGCACCGTTTTGGTGCAGCATCCGCATTTACTCGGTCGAGGCGTGTATCAGGATGGATCAGGTCTGGAGCGCCAACCGGATCTGCTCTTCGATGAAATCGGTCTTCGCATCGGTATAATTCGCGCGTTCGTTGCGGTGTTTTGCAGCGAGCTCCAGCTTGAGCTCTTCGTAGGCTGCCGCGACCTCAGGATGGGTCCGCAGGCGGTCTCTGAAGGCGATATGTCGGGTCCAGAACGGGCAATTCAAGGGGACAATATGCACATGCTCTGTAACGTCTCGACCCGATCCCATTCGGAACAGTCTCCGATCGGGAAACAGATGCTCGTAATTAGGGCAGTAGGAGTAGCCAGCGGCAACCATCGGTTCGATGCAGGGGTCCAGATCGGCGCTGGTGGCGATGCCCGGCATCATGTCGATGATGTCTTTTGCGGCCAGGCCTGGCACCGACGTACTGCCAACGTGTTCGAAGACCACGAGACGATCGCCGAGGATCTCCGTGATCCGTGCGCGAGCCTCCTCGTAGCGAGCCGGCCAGTCCGGATCGTAGTCGGTGATGTGCACTTCAGTGGTCATGGCCGGATTGTACGCCCTTGCCTTCAGTCCTTGAAGTACCCTAGATCGCGAACCAGTTCGCTGAAGAGGATGACGTCGAGCTCACCGAACCCGGTCTCGCCGCTCTCTCGCCAGGTCCCCTCTTTGCGCAGCGTGACATCGCCGAGCTTCTGGTCCTCGCTCTCCGTCATCGCTCCGGCGTACAGGCCTGGATCCAGGTCGAGGCGGGCTTCGAGACCGGTTCCGGGCAGCGGCTTGATGTACTCCCAGATGCAGCCGCCATCCTGGGGTTCGCCGCGGCGCCAACCGTAATTGTCCAGGCCGAGCACCTTGCCCCAGGGGACCTTGATGTCCTTGACCCGCTTGAGCACAACCGCGGTCTTTTCGGCCTCAGAGGGTTCATAGGTGTCCCGATCGAGTTGTGAGAACGGTTGGAGGATCTCGTAGTCGCCGAGGATCTCTCCCCAGTTGGTGAGGGTGTCAGCATCGAGCTCGAGAACGTGGGGGATCCCGATCTCGGCGTCTTCGGGGATGTTCCAGTCTTCATCGTGCTGGTCGGCTGGGGTTCGGTCCTCGGTGATGCGGAAGGTCGCGACCACCTTCCCGTCGCTGTAGGTGGCCCAGATCAGCCGGCGCACGACGTGGATGAGCAGGGGATGCTCAAGCATGAAGGTCCGGAAGGTCGGTACGTCCCAGCGTCGGCGCATGCACATGCCGCGCTCGAAGCGGGTGACCTGGTCCTTGGAGAGTGTGCGGCAGTCTTTCTTCAGGCCTTTCCATGCCTTGGCGGCGGCCTTCCCGAGCTCGGCGTCGTCCTTCTTTCCCGGTTTGGGCAGGTTCTTGAGGCGTTTTCCAGTGTTGTCGCGCACGTAGGGCTTGAGGTGCTCGTCGAAGCCGACGGTGAACTGGCGGGGTCCGAAGTCCAGGACCTTGGAACCGTCGGCGTCGAGGTTCAGGTCGGGGACCAGCCGATCGGCCAGTTCTTCCCTTGTGAACCCCCGCTCCTCCGCGATGAGTTCGATCTTCTCGCCGGCCTTCTTCTTCAGCCCCTTGAAGGGCAGCTTCAGCGAGATGCCGTGCAGGTTCATCAGGGCGACGTCGGAGCCGATCGTGGCCAGGATGTCCAGGCCTTTGACGGCGCGGGCGTGGGCTGATTCTCCAGGCCATTTGCGGATGTGCGGCGTCAGGTCTCGGGCGATGTCGTCGTTGCCGAAATGGGCCAGTGACATCATCGCCCAGTCGAACTTGCCCTCGGCCCCCGCCGCTCTCCACAGCTGGAAGAGATCCCAGCAGAAGTCGGTCATCGACTTCGGATCGCAGGCCTCGCGCACGATCTCGATGCCGGGGTAGGGCGACTCCAGAGATGTGAACGAGAGCATCTCCGCCAGTGCGCTCACCGCCGCCTGGGGCAGGGCGTGGGTTCGGCCCCGGAGCATGGGGCGCACGATCGCGCTGGCGGACCAGAACTTCGGCAGCTTCTTGACCTTCTTCGGAAGCTCGAAGAGCGGATCGACCGCCAGGATGGCCTCGACGGCTTCCTCGGCGCCGTACTCGGCGGCGGCTGCACGCACGGTGTCGGCATGGTCGCGGGCCACGAACCGAAGCGCGCTCTCGGCGGCGGTGCGCTCCTTTCCGGTCGGTCCGACGGCGGTGGGAATCAGGCCGATGGCCGCTTCGACCGGATACCGCGTGAGCCAGATCCTCGCGGTCTTGCCTGCCGCCTTGAGGCGATGGTGACAGTCCGCCATGAATGTCGCGATGCGCACGTCGCGGATCTTCAGGAAGATCTCGGAACCCTGGCGCGGCATCTGTGCGGCGTAGAGCAGGAATCCGGGCATGCCCTCCATGTCGGTGCGAGCGAGGATCTGTATAAGGGAGTCGTGGCCGCCCCAGTTGTCCTGCACGTTGTAGCTGTTCCACAGCGGCAGCAGCTCGTCGTCCGGGCAGCCCCTGGGGATCTGGTAGAGCCAGAGCTTCTTTTCGGCGATGGACCGCCTCCAGTACTCGGTGGCCTGGATGGGTCCCGGCGGCCGATTGCGCTCGCGCTCGCCCGGCTTCCACATGACTTCGCCGGGGCGATCGGGGACCTCGAGGCCGCTGACGACGATGGGCTTGGCCTTCTTGTACTTCTGGCGCCACGGTGGGTTGACGAGCACGTCGGGCACCTGGTCCATGGAAGCGTCCGGAAGGTGGTTGCCGACGTCGATCAGCCGGTCGACGAACGCGTTGTCTTCGGTGCTGAGGTTGGGGCGGACCACTGCGAGGTCTGCGGGATATCGGCGACAGAGGAACGCGAGAATGGCCAGTCCCAGGCTGGACTTTCCACGGGAGCCGTTTCGGAGCAAGGCGGCGATGGCCTTCTGGGGGTGTTCGAGCAGCCAGTCTCGGCAGATATTTCGGCAGTGTTTGTGCTCGATCCACTTGGCGAGCAGGTCGTGGGCGTCGGGGTGATCGAGGGTCGACACCGCCTGGATCGTAGTGCTCAGCGCGTAGTCCTCGCTGGTGGCCTTCAGGAACCGACCGAGGAGAGGGATTGCGTGTTCCCCGATGTGAGCGGCGATCGCGCCAGCCCTCTGAATGAGGCCCCAGTCGGCCTTGCTCTCGTCGAGAAACCGATTCAGGAGTGGAACGAGCAGAGACGGATCGCGGGAGCAGCGCGCAAACGTTCGGGTGGTGGGGTGGAGTTTGCCGTTGGGCTGCGGCAGGAGCGCCGCGTCGGCGGCGTGCCATTCGTGTTCCCACCAGAACGCCGCGCCGAGCATGGCCCGCAGAACGATGGGAGCACTGGCGCGGACGCGCTCGCACTTGGCTCGGAGCGCCGCATATTCCTCGTCGGAGGCGTTCCCGGCGTGCTGGCCGAGGCGGTTCCACCAATGGATCTCGTACTCGGTGCCCTCCTGGATGGCGTTTGGAGTTCGCGTCGCCACGAAGGAGCGGTAGTTGCGGTTCTGGTAGTCGTGGCTCTGGCACATTGCGTGGCGGCGCATGAGGACGTCGAAGGTGAAGACGAGTCCGTGGCGCTTCATCCAGAAGTCGACGATGCCGGTGTGTCGATGCATCCACGAAGTGACGGCCTCGCACTCGGCATCGAGCTGGCCGCTGGGCAGGGTTCCCGCCTCCCAATGTGGCTGCGCGGCCTCCATGTGGACGGCGATCGCCGGGGTGGCAAGGGCGCGGCCGTCTCGCCACTGGTTTCTCTGGCGCTCGTCGGTCAGCGTCCAGTGCTTGGTGAATGCGGCCTCGTCGAAGGCGGCCAGAGTCGGTCCGCTTCGCTGTGGAGGCGTGAACACATAGGGGGCGGCCACGGGTTCCCGCTCGGCGATCGCCGGTTCGGGTTCTGGCTGCGGGGCCGCCGCCACTTCTGGCGTTGCTGCCTCCTCTTCGTCGGCTTCGAGCTCGATCTCCACGTAGCCCTTCTTGGTCTTGCCGCGGATCTGCTTGTCGTGTTCAGAGAGCGCCTTTTCATCGGACGCGAACTCCTTGGTCTTGGTCTGACCATCGGTGCCGTTGCGACCCCAGCGGGTCGTGACCTCGCTCCCGTTGACCGAGATCTCCCAGAACTTGTTGGACGAACCGCCTGTGAATTCGAATCGACGCATGGACTCCCCCTGAATGTCCAAGGGAGTAATGGATTGCCAGCGGGCGATCGTGTTTCAGATTGTGTCGGTGCTTTACGCTCTTGTCGTCCAGGCCTCGCGGAGTGGCTCTGGGGCATCGATGACGCCGCGAATGTGTTCGCCGAGCAGGGCCAGTGGGACGGCCTCGACCCGGCTCGAGATCGCTTCGAGGGCGGCCAATGCCGCGCGGTCCTCTGGGTCACCAATGCGGGCCAGCATGGCGTCGGTGGCGTCCAGCCAGATGGCCAACATCGGCGCGACGGCGTCACCCAGTTGGTCTCGAAGCACCTCGGAAAAGCGGCCGGCGTTGTCCCAGTCCCGGCGATAGACGAGGCCCTCGAGCGCTGTCATGCCCGACCACAGCAGCAGCTGTTTGCCTTTCTGCGTTCGGTATTTCTCCAGGAGCTCTTCGAGCAGTTGTTCGTAGTCGCCGGTTGTCGTGGCCACCAACCAGGCCTTCAGCGGCGCGTCCTGTTTGAGGGTCTCGTCGGCATACCGGTCGCGAATGAAGGTCGCCGTCGCCTCCCGATCACCGGTGAGCCTGGAGATCAACCCCTGGGCCATGACCATTCCGACCTCGTCCTGAGCCGCTCCCGCCTCTGTTCTCAGCGCGACGTACTTTCGGGCGTTGTCGAGGTCGCCGATGAGCGCGTAGATCTGCATACAGACGTTGTACGCGCCCATCAGGCTGCGCTGATTGCCGACCGCCTTGCCGCGCTCGATGGCGTCCAATGCGCTGGCTTTGGCCTCTTCGATCTGCAGGCTGTACAGACTGGTCCACCCCGTGACAGAGGCGTTTGCGGCGGCAATCCGGGGGAACCCGTGTTTGTCGGCCATGGCCACACACAGCCGTCCGATCTTCGCGGCCTCGGGAAAGTTGCCCAACAGCACTGCGGCATCTGCGAGTCCGCCCAGTGCGCGTACCTCTCCTTCGATGTCGCTGAATCGCTTGGCGACATCGAGCGCCATCTGGTGGCTGTCCTGGCATTCCTGGGGCCTACCGGTCTGGAAACACACATTGCCGCGGGCGAAGTAGGCCCGCGACAGATCGGGTCCCAGATCGTGACGCATGGCCTGCTCGATGGCGGTCTCCAGGTAGGCGAAGGCGGCATCGTGGCGCTGAACCAATCGCAGGGCGAGGGCCAGATCGACTCGAATTGGGACCGTCTGCGCAGCGGCCTCGGCATCTTCGGGTGGCACGCCCTCCATGGCCCTGAGCGCTTCGGAGAGGTGGGAGATCGCCTCTTCATGAGCCCCGTGATCGCCGTCTCGCCTCGCCGCCCGCCGCCACCAACTGCACGCCTCTCTCGGGCGACCGGCCCGGCACAAATGGGATGCCACGCCTTCGGGATCCGTGGCCGCGGCCTGTGGCAGTTCACCGACGAGCACATCCGCGATCCGGTCGTGGAAAGCCCGTTGGGACTTCTTGAGCAGGCTCCCATACGCCACGTCTCGAAGGAGGGCGAGCCGGAACGTGTGTTGGTCTCCGCCGCCCAGACCCGGAGCGGCGATGAGGCCGGCGCTCACCAGGGCATCGACTCCCTGCCGCAGGGTGTGTTCCGAGCCCCCGTACACGCGATAAAGCAGGGCTAGAGAGAATTCTCGACCGATCACGGCCGCGACTTGTGCGACGTCCCGCGCGTCTCCGACTCCGTCGAGCTGCGACGCCAGAGAGTCGTGCAGTGTCTCGGGAACGACCGCCGTCTCTGATGCCAGCACAGCGCGGGTGAGCTCGGTGAGGAATGTCGGCACCCCGTCCCCGCGATGCACAATCTGCTCGATGGTGTCCGGGTGCAGGTCTGAGCCCTCAGCCAGGCCGGTGACCAGTTGCCGGCTGTGCTCCGTCGCCAGCTTGCCCAGAGACAGCGAGGTCAGGTGGCCGGCTCGTTTCCATGAGGGCTCGAAATCGGCCCGATGGGTGACGACGACCATCAGCTGCTCCGCCGAGGCCCGCTGCACGATGCTGGCGATGAAGTCCAAGGTGGTCGGATCCGCCCACTGCACATCCTCGAACACGATCAGGGTCGGCTGTTCCGCCAGCTTTGATGCGGTCGCTCGCCACAGAGCGTTCTGCATGGCCTGGAGCTGTTCACCGGGTCCGCCGGTCAGCTCGACCCCCACATCGATGCCGGTCAGGGCCGCGAGCGCAGGCAGGTCTTCGTCGTTTGTGGACCAGGTGCCAACCATTTCGGTGAGCCGGGCCACACGCTCCTCGGGCGAGTCGTCGAGGCCGAAGGTCGAGGCCTTGGTGATGGCGTCGATGAACGGGTAGAGCGGCGTGCTGCTGCGGTGCGGCGCGCACTGAAAACACTTTGCGTGGATGCCCTGCATGCGGTCGATCAACGCAGTGACGAGTCGCGTTTTGCCCGATCCGGCCTCGCCGCTGAGGACCACCACGCGGCCATCTCCTCGCGCCGCCGAGCTCCACCGGTCGGCGAGCAACGCGACTTCGAACTCGCGTCCGACCAGGGGGGCTTCGTGGGTTCGATCGGCCTCGTAGCGGCTGACAGTCTGCTGCCGACCGACGGCCCGCCAGGCGCGGATCTCGCTAGAGAACCCCTTGAGGACGTGCTCGCCGAGATCTTCGACCTCGAAGCGCTGTCCCGCCAGCCGACGTGTTCGGTCGGATAGGACCACGGTGTTTGGCGCGGCCAATCCCTGCAGGCGGGCGGCGAGGTTTGGGGTCTCGCCGACGACGGCCCGCTCTTCGGAGGCCCCCTCGCCGATGATGTCGCCCACCACGACGTGTCCGGTTGCGATCCCGACCCGAACCTGCGGCGTAATCGGCAGGTCCGTGAGGGCGGAGACCGCATCGACGATGGCAAGTCCCGCGCCCACCGCTCGGGCCGCGCTGTCCTCGCGAGCGCGCGGGTATCCGAAATAGACGAGCATGCCGTCACCCATATATCTGGCGATAAACCCATCGAATCTTGCGATTTGAGCCGCACAGGCATCCTGGAAGTCGACGATGACGTCTCGCAGATCTTCGGCGTCGAGCTCTCCGGAGAGGGCCGTGGATCCCACGAGATCGACGAACATCACCGTGAGTTGGCGGCGCTCGGCGTCCTCCACGGCGACGGGCGCAGGACGGGGCGATGCGCCCGGCGCGGCCGGCGTTGCCAAGACGACGGCCTGGTCGACCTGGGTTCCGCATCCGCCGCAGAACTTCTCCCCTGGGAAATTCACGAACGAACACCCGGGGCACACGTTGGGGGTCAGCTTGTCGCCACAGGAATGGCAGAAACGTCGCTCGATGCGGTTGTCGACGTGGCAGGTGGGGCAGTTCACGTCAAAGAGCTTACTCCCCGTCGCCTACAGAGCAATGGGCCACAACACAAACAGGACGATCGAGGCCCAGGATCAAAAGCCGGTGTCTCCGCTGTCGCCGCCGTATCGGTAGACGCTGCGGGTGACCGTTTTGCCCAGCGCCTTGGTCTCGATGGTGAGTGCATCTCCCGGAGACGGGGTCGGATGCAGGATGATCGGAAAGCTGTCGGTCTCGCGAACGTCGCCCTTGTCGTAGGTCTTGATCGGGGCGTCGAGCTCGCCGATGTTCCGTCCGGTGTCATCTCTGACTACCGTTCGCTGGGCCAGGCAACGGGGCGCGTCCTCGCCCTCGACCTGCACGCCCATCATGATCATCGGTGAGCCCTGGCCACCCGTCGAGATGCGCAGCTCGTCGCCATCCACATAGGCAGTGAAGGGATCCGCCCAGCCGATGTCGATGCTGCGAATCGTCGCGTTCTTCGATGGAAAACTGCAGTTCTCAGGTTCGGGGATGTCGATGCGTGGGTGGCAAGCCCCCAGCAGCAGGAAGACGGGTAGGACACGTCTCATTCGCTCCACCCGCCGGTGTCGCCACTGTCGCGTTCGGGTCGGAGCAGGAGCCGTTTGGTCGTCTTGCCATTCACCGTGGTCTGTACGCGAATCTCGCGGGTGTCGTAGCTGATGCCGTGTAGCAGGATCGGGATCTCTTCGGTGATGCGGTATCTGCCTTCCTCGTAGGTCTTGAGGGGCGTGTCCAGATCTCCGACAACCGAGCCGTACTCGTCGGTGAGAACAGTGGATTGAGGCAGGCAGTTTGGGCCTTCTTCCATGCGAATCGCCATCATAAACATCGTCGAGCCCTGTCCGCCCATGGTTGTCTGGAACGCGTCTCCGTCCTCGAAGGAGGTAAACGGCTGGAGATACCCGATCTCGAGCCCGCGAACGTCGGCGTTCTGACTTGGGAAATTGCAGTCGTCCGGCTTGGGCAGGTTCCGGCTGCCAAAGCAGGCAACACTCCAGAACAGGAGCCAGAGGGCAAGTGCTTTTCTCATGGTGTGCGGGCTCTCCCGGCCGCGCCCCACCAAGGCTTAACGAGTTTCTGGAGCCCAGCGTTCTTTTCTGAAGAACTCCCCCTGGAGAATCCCAGTCGTAGGGATCTTTCCGACCACCGCGTTGTAGTCCGTGAGCGCCTCGGCCGGGATCTGGTCCGTGCGCATCTCCAGAAACCTCACGTGCTCGAGCTCGACCTGTTCGCCCGCGGGCAGGTCGCGGACCGCGACGGGCACAGTGGACCGGGAGTTTCCCGGCTGTTGGCCGGACTCCACTGTGATGCGATCCACCGTTTCTTTGCCGTATTTGATGCCGACTCCGTATAGGGCCGTGCCGACGAGCAAGACCGGGATCAGCGCCCACCATGGTCGATCGCCGGGTTCGGTCTTCATGGCGTGAGTCTCTCGGTCCGGACGATCTCGTTGGGCAGCAGGGGCTCAGAAACCGTTTGGCCGACCACGCCATCGAAGCTGGAGAACACGCCTTCGGGCAGGGAGCTCGGAGAGACCTCCAACACGATCAGATCGCTCTCGGAGACCGTCTCGCCGACGCCGATGTCCCGGTTTGCGATGACGACCGTGACGATCTCAGCCTCCCTGGCCCACCTCTGATGGACCTTGTCCTCGAAGAAGTTGATTCCGACGGTTCCGACCACTGCGCAGAGGAGCCCGCCAACGGTGTAGAGGCAGACAAAGACGACGGCGAAGATCCACGCCGCCATTTTCAGGGTTTCGGGCACTCAGTCGAACAGGGCCTGGATGACCCCCTCCGGATCCTCCATGTGCGGGTAGTGGCCGACGTGGTCCATGCGGATGACATCGCGTCCGGGGAACAACTTCTCGTAGCGGTCGACCATGTGGCCTCCGCTCACCGGGTCCAGTGTTCCGTTGATCAGCTTCATGGGAACCCCGCAGTCCAATGCCGCGACCCAGCGCTCTCGATGGGCGACGCGTTCGGGAATGTAGCGGAGCAAATCGGGAACCCGTGCCCGCCCGCCATTGCGCACGATCAGTGTCCAATAGTGTTCGAGCTCCTCGGCCGACGGGGGCGTGTCGGGACCAAAGATCGCGCGGAGGTTCGAGTCGAAACGCGCTTTGGTCGTCATTTTTGCGACCAGAGGCCCGAAGGGCGTCAGGAGCAGTCGCTGGATGAGCCTGGGGCGATGGGTCTCGGGGAACAGGCCGCCGTTCAACATCGTCACGTCGATCCAGTTCAGGCCCTTGCCCTCGCACATTCGAGCGAGGAGCTCCTGTCCGACGGTGTCTCCGTAGTCGTGGCAGAGAAGGTGAGCGCTGCGGACGCCGAGATTGGCGAGCAAGGCCTCGATCAGATCGGCCTGGTAGTTCACGGAGTAGTTGGCATTCGGTGGTTTGGAGCTGAAGCCGAAGCCGATGAAGTCCGGGGCGATGACAGTGTGCCGCGCGATGAGGGCTGGCCAGATCTTGTGGTAGTCCCAGCTCGCCGTCGGAAAGCCGTGCAGGCACACCAGCGGCGGACCTGAGCCCTGCTGCTTGTAGAAGATCGGCACCCCGTCGAAATCCCAGGTGGATCCGCTAGCACGCCAGGCTTCGGGGTTGCGAAATGGCACAGCTCCACGCTAGCACGGAGTTCCGAGCAGGGTATTTACCGCAGTCGCGAAGGCGCTGGAGACCCTTGGTGGGACAGCATTTCCGACCAATCGATGCCCCTCGACGAGCGATATTCCGGTGCTGGTGAATTCGAAGCTGTCGGGAAAGGTCTGCAGGCGCGCGCATTCTCGGAGGGTCAGGGGGCGATCTGCGAGAGGGTGCAGGAAATACCTGGGATTGTGGAAGTTCGTGAGCACGGTCGCCGACGGTTCTCGCCAGTTCGCCCGCTTGAACAGACCCGAACAGAACATCGCGCCCTTGAGGTCGTAGCCGCCGTTCTTGATCTTCACGAAACCGAGCGCCCGCAGCGTCTCGAGGTCAGCCAGTACAGATTCGCGTCCCATGAGTCGGGCGATCTCGTTCGCGTGTATCGGATTGCCGTTGGGGATGTCGCCGTAGCGCTTGTGGCGTCGGTGTTTGCCGATGGTCTCCAAAATGTCCCGTTGAAGTGCGGTGGTCTCGCCGAAAGCCTCCGGGATATTCCAGGTATAGACCGATGTTTGCGAGTGCCGGACATTGCATAGCTTCTGTCCGGGACCGATCGCCTTGAAGATGTGCTCGTACCGTTGCGGCCAGGCGCCGGTCGTCTCGTGATCCGGCAGATCGGCATCGATGTTCGCCAGGTCGGAGATCGCGCTCTCGATGGTCTGTGGCGGCTTCAGGTGCTGTGCCGAGGCGCCCGGCAGGGGGGATTCGCCGTTGCGGGGTCGGCCCCGATGGGTGGGCTCCGGCCATTGGAGCTCCGCGTCGACGTCGTCTCGCACGCCGACGAAGAACGCTCGGCGCCGATGCTGTGGGACGCCGAATGTGATGGCGTCCAGGACGCGGAATGCGACGCGATATCCGGTGAAGCCCTCCCGAACCCGGTCGACGAATGCGCCCCCAAAGTTCTGCTGGATGCCGTCGACATTCTCGGCGATGAAGACCGCGGGCCGGAGCAGGCGAACGGCGGCGACCATCTTGGTGTAGAGCAGGTTCCGCTCGTCGTTCGCGCGCTTGGGCCCCGCTTTGGAGAACCCCTGGCAGGGGAAGCCGCCCAGGACCACATCGCAGCGTTTGACTCGCCGAAGATCTTCTAAGAACGCGGGATCATTGACGTCACGCTGCACGATATGAGGGCCGATATTGGCGGCGTAGCAAGCGACTGCGGCCCGGTTGTTGTCGCAGGCGTAGACGACCTCGAAGCCGGCGTCGACGAACCCCAGATCGAGTCCTCCGCACCCGGAGAAGAGACTGACGACGGTTGGCGGAGAAACGGGCACCGGTTGTGTCTTATTATGCGTCCCATGGAGAAAAAAGGCGCACAGCGAAGTCGGGTCCTCGATCTGCTCGAACACCACGGAGGCCTCCAGCCGGGCGTGGCGAAGAAAATTCAGGCCGAGACCGGTGTCCCCGAGGCGGACATCTACGGGGTGGCCACCTTCTACACCCTGGTCGCGAGGCCGGGCGTACAGATGCGTGTTTGTCAGGGGCTCACCTGCAAGATGGCGGGCTGTGACGACCACATCGCAAAGCTCGAGGCCGACGGCGTGCCCTATGAGGCCGTGAGCTGTCTCGGGCAGTGTGATCGGGCGCCAGTAGCCGTCGACGACGCGCTGAAGTTGGTGGCCTGGGGCGAGCGTGGAAACGTGACCCCCGACAATCCCGATCTGCCCATGAATCTGGGTGGAAGCGACGATCTGACCTATTCGGCGCTGGCCCGTGCGCGTCAGATCGGGGCCGAGATGGTCATCGCGGAGGTCAAGGCGTCGGGTCTGCAGGGCAGGGGAGGCGCGGGTTTCCCGGCTCACATCAAGTGGGCTTCGGTCCGCGGCGAGCAGGAGCCCGTCAAGTACGTGGTGGTCAACGCCGACGAGGGAGAGCCCGGCACGTTCAAAGACCGGGAGGTGATGCTCCGCAAGCCGCACCTGATGTTGGAGGGCATGGCCATTGCCGCCTTCTGCGCCGGAGCGAAGGTCGCCTTCGTCTACATCCGCGGCGAGTTCACAAAGCCTATACGAGAGATCCGCGAGGCCATCGATGCCGCCCGCGAACACATCAGTTGGCTCCAGATCGAGATCGTCACCGGGCACGGCGCGTACATCTGTGGCGAGGAGACCGCTCTCCTCGAGGCCATCGAGGGGCGCCGTGGAATGCCCCGCCTCAAGCCTCCGTATCCGACGCAGTTCGGGCTCTGGGGCAAGCCGACCTTGATGAACAACGTCGAGACTCTGGCCTGCGTTCCGTCCATCGTGCTCAAGGGCGGAGAGTGGTTTGAGAACCAGGGACGGACCGAGCCGGGGTCGAAGCTGTACTGCATCTCCGGGCACATCGTGAATCCCGGGGTCTACGAGCTCGCTCTCGGCGTGACCCTGGACGAGCTGGTCGAGGCCGCCGGTGGCTACGTCGGCACGCCGAAGGCCTTCTCTCCAGGGGGAGCCAGCTCGGGCTTCCTCCCGATGAAGTACCGGGATACGCCGCTGGATTTCGGCGCCCTCCAGAAAGTCGGCAGCATGTTTGGCAGCTCTGGAGTGGTCGTCCTCAACGACACGGTGAACATGGCTCGGGCCGCCCAGTGGCAGCAGGTCTTCTTCGAGGACGAGTCCTGCGGTCAATGCGCTCCCTGCCGAATCGGCTGCCGGATCCAGCGACAGGCCGTGGACAAGTACATCGGCACAGGTGACCGGTCCGACCTGGAAAATGTCGACGACGTCAGCTGGGAGATGGACGCGGGTTCCATCTGCGGACTCGGTATGGTGGCCAGCTGGCCGCTACAATCGGCCATCAAGCACTTTCCGGAGGATTTCTCATGAGCTCCTTCAAGCTCACCATCGACGGCAAACCGGTCGAGGCCACCGCCGAAGACACCGTTCTCGATGCCGCAAAGAAGCTGGGGATCGACATTCCCACGCTCTGTCACGACGATCGGGTCGATCCGATGGGCTCGTGCCGGATGTGCCTGGTCGAGGTCACGGGTCAGCGACGGCTGCTGCCATCGTGTGCACACAAATGCAGCGAGGGCATGGAGGTCATCACGGCATCGGCCAGCGTGAAGCGCCACCGCGAGCTGTTGCTCTCGTTCTACCTGTCGGATCACGCCATCGACGCCGACGGGCTTCCCGAGGAGCGAGGCATCGGCAACAGGCTGCGCCAACACGTGCAGGATCACGGGGTCGGACGGGTACTCCCGGCGGTAGACGCTCCCCGCGTCGGCCGAGAGGACATCAATCCATACATCCACTTCGACGCCGAGGCCTGCATCCTGTGCAACCTGTGTGTTCGCTACTGCGACGAAGTCGAAGCCGTGAGCGCCATCACGCTGGTCGGACGCGGGGCTCACACCACCATCGGAACGGCGGACCAACAGGGCCTGCTCGACTCCAGCTGTGAGCTGTGCGGTGGCTGCATCGCCGTCTGCCCGACGGGAGCCATGACCGAAAAGCCATCGGTCGGCCACGACTATCGCAAGGCCGAGATGGTCCGGAGTACCTGTAATTTCTGCGGAGTCGGTTGCCAGCTCGACCTGCACGTCGAGGACGGCGAGATCGTGCGGGTGAGCTCTCCCCCGCCCGGAACGACGGTCAACGACGGTAATCTCTGCGTCAAAGGCCGTTTCTCCTACGAGTTCATCCACCACGAAGAGCGCCTCACGAAACCTCTGGTTCGCGGTGAGGACGGCGAACTGCACGAGACGACCTGGGACCACGCCATCCAGGTCGCAGCCCGCGGGCTGATGGGAGTCGCCGAACGCCACGGTGCCGATGCCCTGGCCTTCATCTCCTCTTCTCGATGCACGGGGGAGGAGAACTACCTGATGCAGAAGTTGTCCCGAGCGGCGTTCGGGACCAACAACTGCCACCAGTGCGCGGCCACTTGACACGCTCCCACTGTCGCCGGTCTGGTGACGATGTTCGGTGCGGGCGCGATGACGAACTCCATCCCGGAGATTCGCGAGACGGACATGATGTTCGTGATCGGCTCGAACACCACCGAGGCCCATCCCATCATCGCGATGGAGATGAAGCGGGCCAAGAAGAACGGTGCAAAGCTCGTTGTCGCCGATCCCCGCAAGATCTGGCTGTCGGAGATCGCCGACATCCACCTGCAGCTGAAGCCGGGAACCGACGTGGCACTCCTCAACGGCATGGCACACGTCATCATCAAAGAGGGACTGGTCGACCAGGACTTCATCGACAAACACACCGAGGGCTTCGAGGCCATCCGCCGGTCGGTGAGGACCTGCACGCCGGAGTGGGCCGAGGCCATCACTCTGGTGCCAGCCGACGACATCCGCACTGCCGCCCGTTGGTACGCGACCACGAAAAAGGCCGGTATCTACTACACGTTGGGGATCACCGAGCACACTCACGGCACCGACAATGTGTATGGACTGGCCAATCTGGTCGCCATGACCGGTCACCTCGGCGTGCGCGCGGCGGGAATGAACCCACTCCGCGGCCAGAACAACGTTCAGGGCGCCAACGACGCCGGCGCGAGTCCGGTGTTCTACCCTGGATATATGCGGGTCCGCGATCCCGAAGCCCGCAAGCACTTCGAGAAGGGCTGGGGTGTGCCGCTGTCTCCCGATGAAGGGCTCAACCTGAACGTGATGATGAAGGAGATGGGCACAGGGCAGATCAAGGGCATGTACGTGATGGGCGAGGACATCGTCATCAGCGAGCCCAACGCCAATCGGGTCGAAGAGGCGGTGAACGAGGTCGAGTTCCTCATCGTGCAGGACATCTTCCACAACGAGACGACCCGCTTCGCCGATGTCGTTCTTCCCGCCGCATGCTTTGCGGAGAAGGACGGCGTGTTCACCAACTCGGACCGACGGGTTCAGAGGGTGCGCAAGGCCGTCGAGCCGCCTGGAGAAGCCCGCGCCGACTGGGAGATTCTCTGCGACATCGCCCGGGCCGTCGGCTACCCGATGCCGTACTACGCCAACCCCGGCGAGGTCTACTCCGAGCTGGCGTCGCTGGCGGACAAGTTCACCGGGATCTCTCACGCGCGCATCGACGCCGAGGGTGGCCTGCAGTGGCCCTGTCCGACTCCGGATCATCCCGGCACCGGCACCCTGCATGGCGGGGCACCGCTCATCGGAAAAGTGCCGTTCCAGGCCATCAGTTATCGGCCGAGCGAAGAGCTGCCCGACAACGACTACCCCTTGTTGTTGAGTACCGGCAGGACCCTGTACCACTACAACGCCGCTACTCAGACCCGGCGTTCGTCGGGAGCGATGGCCCGGCAGCCTGGCAACTTCATCGAGATGCACCGCAAGGACGCCAAGATGCGCGGTCTCCGCGATGGAGAGATGGCCCAGGTGACCAGCCGTCGCGGCACCATCGTCGCTGCGGTGAACGTGAGCCCGCGCATGCGCAAGGGATGTGTGTGGATGCCCCTGCACTTTCCCGAGTCCAATACCAACCGGCTCACCAATGACGCCGGCGATCCGATCACCGCGACCGCTGAGTTCAAGGTGTGCGCAGTGACGGTGAAACCAGCGAACCTGGCGGCGAAGTAGAATATGGCAGACATCCAAGGTGTGGCGCGCAAGCTCGGACTTGCTCCCGACGATTTGATTCCCTACGGCAACGACAAGGCGAAGCTTCCACTCGCCATTCTCGAGACCGAAGGTTCGCCGGGAAAACTCATCCTCGTCTCCGCCATCACACCCACGCCCGCTGGCGAGGGAAAGACGACGACGACCATCGGCCTCACACAGGCGCTCGATCGGCTGGGAATCAGCGTCTGCGCGGCCCTCCGTGAGCCCTCCCTCGGGCCTTGCTTCGGCGTGAAAGGCGGGGGTACCGGGGGCGGAAACTCACGGCTCGAGCCATCGCAGGAGATCAACCTACACTTCACCGGAGATCTGCACGCGGTCACTGCGGCTCACAACCTGCTCGCGGCCCTCATCGACAACCACCTGCACTTCCGACGCGAACCCCTCATCGACCCCCGAAGAGTGCTTTGGCCGCGAGTCATCGACCAGAACGACCGCGCGCTTCGAAACATCGTGCTCGGCCTGGGCGGGCGAACGCAAGGGGTGCCCCGGGAGACCGGATTCGACATCACCGCGGCGTCAGAGGTCATGGCGATCCTGTGCTTGGCGGAGGGATACGACGATCTTCGCACGCGACTGGAGCGCACCCTCATCGCCTACGGATTCAAGCGTGAGCCGATCACTGTCGGAGACCTGGGAGCGACTGGCGCGATGTTGGCGTTGCTCAAGGATGCCCTGCAGCCGAACCTGGTCCAGACGACCGAGGGAGCGCCGGCCATCGTTCACGGAGGGCCCTTTGCGAACATCGCTCACGGCTGCAACAGCATTCTCGCGACGCGAATGGCGATGCACCTCGCCGACTGGACCATCACCGAGGCCGGCTTCGGCATGGATCTGGGCGCCCAGAAGTTCATGGACATCAAGTGCCGAGTCGCCAAACTCGACCCGAGTGTCGTGGTCTGTGTGGCGACGATTCGGGCGCTCAAGTACCACGGCGGCGTGAGCCTCAAAGAGCTCGAGACGCCCAATCCCGACGCCGTGCGGAAGGGGATACCGAACCTCGAGAAACACCTGGAGACGGTAGCGGGGTACGGAAAACCAGCGGTTGTCGCCCTCAATCGCTTCGGTGCTGACTCGGACGACGAGATCGCCGTGGTTCGTGAGTGTTGTGAGGCACTCGGCGTGAGGTTTGCTCTGGCGACTCACTTTGCCGACGGTGGAGCGGGTGCCGAAGACCTGGCCCACGAGGTCATGGCCGCGGCCGCAGACACCAGCCCGTTGGTGCTGACCTATGCCGACGAAGATCGCATCATGGACAAGGTCCGCAAGATCGCCACCAACGTCTATGGCGCCAGCAATGTCATCTTCACCCGCGAGGCTCGCGGCGCCATGAAGCGCATCACCGAGCTGGGCTATGGCAACCTCCCAGTGTGCATGGCCAAGACGCAGTCCTCGCTGTCGGACGACCCGCGTTTGCAAGGTAGACCGCGGGACTTCGAGGTCACGGTGCAGGCGGTGAAGATCAACGCCGGGGCAGGGTTCCTGGTGGTTCTGCTCGGCGCGATCATGCGCATGCCGGGACTGCCTCGCCGGCCCCAGGCCCTCGACGTCGATCTGGTCGACGGGGAGATCGTCGGCGTCGAATGATCGGTCTTTTCTTGCTTGTAACGTCCGCTCTGGCGGAGCCCTTCGTCTACGATGACGGAGAGATTCGGTGCATCCTCTACGACACTGAGCCCGTCGGTGTGCACGAGCAGGCGCTGGCGGCCTGGGCACCCCGGGGGGAGGCCATCGATGGCGAGGAACTCCTCGACTGCGAAGATGTGAAGCCAAAGATCGTCGATTGTCCAGAGGGTCTGGGCTCGGCCTTGCCGTTTGCCGGTCCGATCGACAAGTACATCGCCGGAGAGGGGGTCAAGGTCTCCCGGATGTCTGGAAACTGGCTCCATGTCCGCGGCAAGGGTGATCTGTCGGTCGTCATGAACGAGACCGATCCGCCGGTGCTGTTGCGGCTCAAACAGGAGGTGTCGGAACGCCTCGCAAACAGGCCGGGCACGGTCTTCGATCTGAAGTTCGAGGCGGACTACATCGGCGGGACCGGAGAGCTGGTGAGGATCGGCACGTCGGTGATGGTGCTGAGCGCCGGCGACGTGTTCATTCAAGAGGCGGGACAACCCCCGGTTGCGTACGCGGTCGCCCCTCTGAACAAGGACCCCCAGTTCATCCTGAAGCCGGGAAAGTCGCGGACCGTGGCCATGGACGAGGAGGTGGTCGATGCAGTCGTGGGCAACCCGCTGGTGGCCGGCGCCGTGGTCCGTGGGCATCGGGTCAAGGTGACCGGCTCGGCGCCGGGGGAGACGCGCATCGGCCTCGTTCTGGCAGGCGGGCGGATTGTGCCGGTCCGGGTCATCGTTCGCTGAGTCTCAGTGTTTGCCGAGGCCGATCAGCGGGGTGACCTTTGCGAACTTTCGCGCGTTCTCGTTGACGTTCAGCAGACCGATCTGGAGGCCCCTGCGCGATTCCGCGAAGTTGAGCAGGCCGATCTGCAGGCCACTGACATGATCCGCTCGGTTCACCACGCCAAACTGCATGCCCGTCAGACGCCTGCGGGTGACGTTGACGGCACCCACATGTAGACCTCCGCTGTCGTCGCTGAAGTTGTAGACGCCGATCAGGACGCCCTTGGTCTCGTCGAGGACGTTGACCGGGGCGATCCCGACGCCGTCGAGCTCGTCGTGGGTGGCGGCGGCGAGGTTGATCTCCAGACCGTGCACGTCTGTCGAGTGACTCGTGACGCTCGAGATGTTCAACCCCTTGATCTTCTTCTTCGATCGGGTCCTGCCGAAGGCGATGTTCACGCCTTCGACCTCTCGGATCTCGCTGTTGCCGAACGAGAACGAGACCCCTTGGAGCTTCTTGGCGCGTTGCTTGTCGTGCAGCCGGATCGACACGCCCTTGAAGGCGTTGATCGTTCCGAACGCGAGACCCCTCTCGGGCGGTATGCGGTGCACCTTTTCCAGCTCGCCTTTGATGTAGCTTTCTTTGCTGATCAGCTTTCCCTTCTCGTCGAACTTCAGGCGTTGGCCGTGTAGATCACCGTTGTGGTATTGCTCCAGGATTCGGCCCCCGTCCGACGTCCAGTGCTGGGTGCGACCGGCGAGCTGATCGGTCGCATAGTTGCTCTGCTGGATCATCTTTCCCGAAGCGTCCCAGACCAACATCTGGCCGTGGCGATGGCCGTAGAACAGGTTCGTCTGCTGGCGCTTGCCCCCCTGCTCGTCGTAGCGGGTCCACACGCCGTGACGGATGCCCGCGACGTAGTAGCCCTCGGTCTCGACGCTCCCGTCCGCGAAGGACTCGGTCCAGGTGCCGTGTTTCAGTCCCTTTCGGTACGAACCCTCGTCCGCGACTGCGGAAAAGGCAAGGATCCACATGAGTAATACGCCGATCATGACCCCGCTTCCGGGGAGGTGAGGGACTCGAGGAAGGCAACGACTTCGAGTCGTTGCAGATGGGGGAGCTGCCGATAGTTGGCTTGGCTCTTCGCAGCCTCGCCGCGATGGAGGCCGATAGCCGCGTGTAGGGTGTCGGCCTTTCCGTCGTGGAAGTAGGGCGCCGAGTCTCGCACTCCCCAAAGGGGTGGGGTTCGCCACTCGTTCGGCTTGGCGACGACCTGTAGGCGGGTCGCCGTCGTCGCGACCTGGGGCAAGCTGGCCCGAACGCCATACGAAGACGCGGCGTCCCCCATTCCGATGTCGTGCAGGAGTAAGTCGCTGTACAGGCCCTCGACGCCGGCGACGTCCTTCACGTGGCAGGTCGCACATCCGATTTCGTTGAAGAGGGCCTCTCCTTTACTGGCGGGATCGGCGCTCCTCGTCGGCGCCGGTAGCGCGCGTACAAAGGCAGTGAGCGCGTCCACTTCGCCGTTGGAGAGGTCTGGATCGTCGGCCCAGGACGGGTCGGCGCGCTCGAGGTGACTGTCGATGGCCGCCTGGGCGACAGCGAGAGGCCCAGTTGGGGGTGCGCCCTGTTCGTGCCCGGCAACTGAGAGGCCGAGCTCCACAGCGCACGCGGTTGCGACGAACTCCGCCAGTGACGCAGAGTGCCCTTTCCATCCGAACTTCGCGACGCGTCCGTCCGCGGTCCGCGCGACTTTCCCAGTAATGTCCTCGTGGAGCAGCATCTGGGATTCCGCCAAGGCCTCGAGTGCTTCGGATGGGATGGCGTCGATGAGACCGGCGCCCCACAGCGCGGGAGTGTTCCGCTCGGCGCGAACCGACGTCCGCGAGTGAGGGACCGTCTCCGACAGTGTGGAAAAGTGGTGCTGAACGGTGAACGCGTCACCCACCTTTCCGCTTCCGCCGACGATGACGTTCACGTGTTTTCCGCCCGCGCCGCCCACGCCGCCCTGTCCGTGACAAGCCACGCAGGAGGTGGCGTTGTACATCGGTCCAAGGCCGTCATGACCCGCTCGCTCGTCCCATGGCTGCCAGCTTCGAATGAACAGCTCCCTCCCGATCTCGGCGGAATCCGGGGGTGGCGAGGCACCCATCAGGATCGGGATCGCGAGGAGGACGGCGGCCAGATGAGTCGTTCGCATGGGAACTCCAGACACTTTGCTTGATGTAGTGGTTCCCGAAATCCGTTCTGTTCACATCAATTGGTTGCACGGAGCGTGTAACCAATGCATATTCCGTGTATGGAAAGTCGACGCAAGTACAAGAGCGCACTTCGCGAACAGCAGGCCGAGCAGACCCGAGTCCGCATCCTCGACGCCCTGGCCGAAGAACTGGTCGAGTGCGGCTTGGGTGAGATCTCGGTGCCCAAAGTGGCCAAGCGCGCGGGGGTCGCCGTGCGCACCGTCTACAGCCATTTTCCGACCAAGGACGAGCTCCTCGATGCCCTCGGCCCCCACTGGGACAAGAAGATCGACATGAACCCGGGCGACTTCACGTTGGAAGAGGTTTCGGGGCTGATTCGGAAGCTATTCGTCAAGTTCGACGAGAACGCGGACATGATCGTCGGTGTCGCTGCAACGCAGGCGGGGAGCCGAGCGCGAAAGCGGCATCGCAAGCAACGCACCGAGCGATCGCGCGCGGTCTATGAAGAGAGCACGTGCAATCTTCCCGAAGAAGAGGCGCGCCGCTATCACGCCGTCGTTCGCTTTCTGATCGGCAGCAAGGCCTGGCAGGAGATGCGCGAGATGTGGGGAATGAGCGGCGAAGAGTCCGGTGAAGCGGTGGTCTGGGCCGTCGAGACGCTGATGGCCGACGTCGAGAAGCGAAACAACGCTGCCGAGAAGGAGTCCTCATGAGCCAGCTCGATCTGAAAGCGCCAGGACCGGGTACGTGGGAGCTGGATGCGACGCACTTCGAGCGGCCGTGCAGTCGGTTCCTGGCCGATCTCTACGGCCCCGACTTCGAGCGCGGTCACCGAGAGGGGTCGGCAAACTACGGCATCGCCATCGACACCATCCAGATGCGGTTTGTCGACCGGTTTGCGTATTCGTCCGTCAAACCCCTGGGCGCGCCAGAGGGCGGCGGCGGGCCTCCCCCGTGGTTCCTGTTCAAGCTGCTCACCCTTCTGCATCCCGCCATGCGCCGTCGACTGCGCGCCGCAGAGACCGCTCTGGCCGAGCGCCGATGGCACGCAGACCTTCGGGAGTGGGACGAGCAGACCAAGCCTCGGCTCGCTCGAGAGCACGCTGCTCTTGTGGCCGTCGACGTCGCGTCTCTCGACACTGAAGGGCTGATCGAGCACCTTGCTGCCATTGTAGAGCGGGCCAAGGACGCCGCGTATCAACACCATCGGCTGGCGTGCTGCAGCATGATCCCAGTCGGTGACTTCCTGGCTCAGGTCGGCGATTGGACCGGCCGCGATGCCCCAGAACTGCTCCAGCTTCTGCACGGCGCGTCCGAGATCTCAGTGGACTCGGCCGGCGACGCCAGACGTGCCCACATAGGGCTGCGGGCCGATCCCGCGGGTGCAGCGCTGTTGGACTCAGACGCTTCGGCGGTCGAAGTGGTTTCTGGACTGGCCGGGTTGCCGGGACCGGGAGGAGACGCCTATCGGGCCTGGGTCGACGACGTGGGGTATCGGCTGGTGACCGGATTCGATGTCTGCGATCGAACCCTGGTGGAGATGCCGGATCTTCTCCTCAAGACCCTGCGCGCTGCTGGAGAACCCGCTCCGGCCGCCCCGGATCTCGCGCCGAAGACTGCGGCCGTCCGCGCCTCGGTATCCGAGGAACAGCGGGCGAGCTTCGACGACCTGCTCGCCGAGGCCCGGGTGGTGACCCGGCTGCGCGACGAGCGGGGCGCCCACAACGATGCCATCGCCTTTGGCCTCGCCCGCAGGGGTCTGGTCGAGGTCGGCCGTCGGTTGGTAGATGCCGGAAAGTTGCACGACGCCGAACACGCGGTCGAGCTGACCGAGGCCGAGGCGATCGCGCTCCTTCGAGGCCAATCGGGCCCGAGTGCTGATGAATCGGGCGCCGCCGTAGCCTATCGCCTGACCTACTCGGCCGCTGATGTGCCGGCAATTCTCGGGGAACCACCTTCAGATCCGCCTCCCTTTGATTGGTTCCCCGCCGCCGCTGGTCGCACCCTCCGAGGCCTGCTCACCTACGTCGAGGCCATGCACAAAGAAGTCGAACCCGATGGCGACAACGTGCGTGGCATGGCTGCGAGTCCAGGGGTCTACGAGGGCACCGCGCGCATCGTGCTCGGGCCCGCGGACTTCGAGCGGGTCGAACAGGGAGACATCCTCATCGCACCGGTGACCTGTCCCACCTACAACATCCTCCTGCCGCTCCTCGGGGGCGTGGTCACCGACCGCGGCGGCCTTCTCTGTCACGCGGCCATTGTGGCTCGCGAGTACTCCATTCCCAGCGTCGTCGGTTGTCGGAACGCGACGCAGCAGATTCCCGATGGCGCCCAGGTGCGCATCGATGGCAACTCCGGCCGCGTCGAGGTGATGGCATGAGTAACAACCACGAAATCTTCGAACTCACAGCGACCGCCGGCATCATGCAGGCCGCCTGGCAGTCCGGTTTGATGGGCCACCTCCTCCATGGGGAGCCGGAACCTGAGCTGCATCCCCAGGCCACACTGCTCATGGGCGATGCACTGATTGCTCTGGGCATCGCGCGCAGGGAGCAGGGACAACTGGTCGCGACCGAGGCCCTGCGTCAGGCGGACAACGCCATGCCGGGTGGCTTGATGGCGCTATCGATGCTGTGGGGCCACCTGCCGACCTGGCTTCGCACCGGTGAGACTGTGTTCCGCGGCGTCGATACGGGCCACGTCTACTCCCACGTCGTGGGCTCCCTCGGGCAGATGTTCGCACCCGCCGCCGCCGAGCTCGCTCGCCACGTCGGAGAGGTGGATCACATCCTCGACATCGGCGCCGGATCCGGCGTCTGGAGCCTGACCATGGCGCGCACAAGTCGCCACACTCGGGTTACCGCCCTCGATTTACCGCAGGTACTGCCAGGGTTTTCGGCGGCCGGCCGCGACCTCGGAGACCGGATCTCGACGCTCCCTGGAGACGTGCGCGAGGTCGAGCTGCCCCGGGTCGATCGCGTCGTCATGGGCAACCTCCTGCACCTTTTCGAGGCCGAAGATGCCCAACGCATCCTGCAACGCGCCGCCGAGGTCAGCCCCCAGATCGTCATCGTCGACTCCATGTCCGATGGGACGGCCCAGTCGGAGGTGAGTCGCGCGTTCTACGCCCTTCACCTGGCGATGCGTCGGGACAACAGCCGCGTGCACCGGGAGGAGGTCATGCGGGGCTGGGCGGCGGCCGCGGGAATGCGGGTCAAGGCCCGGCTCGAGCTCGATCCCCGCATGCGGGTGTTGACGGCACTGGTCCTGGAGGCGAGGTGACGACGTCCGACACCCTCGCGGAGTTTGCGCTTCCCGAGGGCATGTCGACCTCCACCTGTCTCGCCGGTCGCTACGAACTGCTGAGCCGCATTGGCTCCGGGGGCATGGGCACGGTCTACAAGGCCCTGGACCGCCGCCTCGACGTCACCGTCGCGCTCAAGCTCCTGCGACCCGATCTGGCCTCAGACCCGAAGGCCATCGGTCGCCTGTGGTCCGAGGCAAAGCTGGCGCGGAAGGTCACACACCGCAATGTCGTGCGCACCTTCGACCTCGGAGAAGAGCGCGGCCACCGCTTCATCACCATGGAGTACGTCGAGGGCCAGTCCCTGGGTCAGCTGGTCGCCGGTGGCGCCGTCCTCCCCATCGCCGAAGCCATCCGCATCGGGAGAGAGGTCGCCGCGGGCCTTGCCAGCGCCCACGACGCCGGCGTCCTCCACCGCGATCTGAAGCCCGACAACATTCTGATTGCCGACGACGGCCGCGTCTTGATCACCGACTTCGGGGTTGCCGGTGCCGCGGGCGCCGCGGGTCGTACTGGTGGTATCCGAGGAACTCCGGCTTATATGGCTCCTGAACAGGTCTCAGGTCAGACCCTGGATGGGCGGTGCGATGTCTATGCTCTGGGCGCGGTGATGTACGAGTTGCTGGCCGGATCGCGAGCCTGGTCCGGGGACGACACCTTCGCCGTAGCCCTCCGCCGACTTCGGGAGCCGCCGCCCGATCTGGGCGCCGCGCGCCCCGACCTTCCCCGGGAGCTCGTGAATCTGGTGACGGCAATGCTCGCCCTGGCGCCAGAACAGCGACCGGTCGACGGCAAAGAGGTGGCGGCCCGCCTGGCTGTCGTCGCCCTTCCATCGGCGAACTCCTCCTCCTCCTGGTCGGCAGACGACTTGCCCAGGAGTGGCGCAAAAAGCGTTGCGGTCCTGCCTTTCCGGGCGCCGGCTGATCGCGACTACCTGGGCGACGGACTCGCTGAGGAGGTCATCGATCTCCTGTCGATGACCGCCGGACTTCGGGTGCGGCCGCTGGGTTCGGTCGGGTCGGATCAGCGCGATCCCGTCGAGGCTGGGCGGACTCTGGGAGTCGATGTGGTCGTGACCGGCAGTGTGCAGCTACGAGGGGATCGCGTCCGCGTTCGCGCCCGCTTGATCGATGTCGAAGGCGGCTTCCAGATGTGGGCGGGTCGTTTCGATGTCTCCGCTGCGGACGCGCTGTCGGCGGCCGACGAGGTCGCCGAGGCCCTCGGCAAACGCCTCACGGTTTCTCTGGCACCCATGCCCCGTCGTGTGCACGTGGATCCGGAGGTGGTCGACCTCTACCTGCGCGGTAGGCATGCCATGAGAGCGGGCTGGCACACCGTCATGGGGCCGGCCATTGCCCTGCTCGGACAGGCCGCCAGCCGCGCTCCCGACGACCCTCACATCCTCGCCGCCCTGGCGCAGGCTCACGGTCGTCGAGCCTATTTCGGGGGCGAGACCATCGACGATCTCATCGCCGTTGCACAGGCCAGCGCGAAGCGGGCCATCGACGTGGGACCCGAGCACGGGGAGGCCTGGTTGGCGTTGGCCTCCGCCTACTTCATCGACATGAAGCTCCCGGAGTCCGCGGAGGCCTGCCGAAGAGCCCTGGCCCTCTCTCCAGGGCTCGCCGAAGGACAGCTGATGCTGGGGAGCCTGTTGATGGAGGCCGGTAGGCTGGACGAAGCTTCGGCGCGTCTGCGAGCGGCGCTCAAGGTAGACCCGGGACACACGGCGGCGCGGCTCATGCGGGTCCAGCTGGCTGCTCTGCAGGGAGACTGGGACGCGGTGCGAGAGCGCGTCCGGCCTTTGATCGACGAAGGGCGCAGCATCGGCCCGGCGATCTTCCTGGCTCGCCACGGTCTGTGGTCCGATCAGGCGCCAGAGCTGCCCGACAATGTGGGGTCGTTCATCTCTACCGACGAGCGCTCTCTGGAAGACGGCTTGAAGATCGTCGAGTTCTACCGCGAACTTCGCGGTGGAACCGCGCCGTCCATGGACAGAGTCCGCGACATTGGGCACCGGATGTCGTCGCGGGGCAGCCCCATTGCCAGAGTGCGCGCGCTCGTGATCGAGGTCGAGATGCGGGCCTTCTCCGGCGACGTGGAGGGGGCGATTCCCGTGCTGCGCGCAGCGGTGGATCTGGGCCTCGCCGACCAGGTCTGGATGAGAGACTGCCCGGTCCTCGAACCCCTTCGAGAGGACGTGCGTTGGTCCGATCTGTACCGTCGCGTGCAAGCCGTGGCAGAGCAGATCGTCACAGGGTGACGGCCCCGTGCAGAACTGGAACGACAGGCCGTGTCACTGGCCGTAAGAGTCAGGCGGAGTCCCCCAGCGTACTCATTGGCAGGAGGTCCCCATGACCCTTGCCGCCCTGACACTGCTGACCGCAATCACCACTCCCGCACAGGCCGACCCGGTAGACCTGACCCTCAGCGGCGGCGCTACGACCGTGATGGGCAATGCCGCCGCGTTTGCTGAGCTCGATGTTCGGCCCCTGTCCGCCCTCAGCTTTGCGACGACGGTCGGAAGCGACGCCAGCTATGTCTCCGTTCACGAGGCCATTCGCCTGCATCCGCTCAAGTCGCGAACCTTCGACCCCTACCTCGGGGCGACCCTCGGGATCTGGCCGGGAATGTACGACGACGGGCCGCTGTTCCTGACCCCGGGATTGCAGCTCGGCCTGCAGAGCCAGATCGGCGAGCACCTCGTCATTGGTGGAGATGTCGAGGCGGACATGTGGACGAACCCGGCGAGCGATCTGCCGTTGGTGGCCCTTGCCCGACTTCGCGTGGGCTGGAAGTTCTAGGGCGCGAGCACGAGGTGCACGCTCTCCGAGTCGTAGACGATCACGTCGGCGTGCCCGTTTCCGTCCACGTCCCCGGGGGCGCCGATGCCGATGTTGTCGCTGGCGAAGCCCTCAAAGGAGTGGATGGCGTCGGTCATGGCGATGCCGGATTCGTTGGCGAGCTGGTTGCCCTTGATCAGGTAGGCGGTGTCTCCGCCATCGGTTGCGAGCAGGTCGGAGAAGCGGTTGCCGTCTCCGGATTCCTGGTCGTCGATGTCGCCGAGACCGATGAGCGTCTCGGCCCCTGTGATGCGGCGTTGCTCGGCCATGGTTCCGTTGATCATCACCGTCTTGTACAGGTTCTGGTAGATGGAGAAACCGGGGATTACCCAGGCGTTATCGCTCGGATAGGCCGTCGCGATGAGGTCGTCGTAGGCGTCTCCGTCCACATCGCCAGCCCAGCTGATTCGCACCCCACTGGGGCAGTCGGTCTCTGGATGGCAGTCGTGCAGGTGCACTTCGTGATCGGACAGCTGGCCGGGGCCGTCGATGGATGCGGCGGCGTGCACCGCGGCGAAGTTGCGCAGGGCTCCCGATGCGACGTCGTCGAGACCGTCATCGTCGAAATCGCCGATGAACGCCAGGGTCTGGGGACCGTCTCCGTCGACGACTGCGCCGTAGAGGCTCGTTTCGTCACCGAGGTTGATTGCGGTACCGCTGGAGAAGGACCCGCCAAACACCACGCTGACCTCTTCGTTGTCCCGCTTGTTTCCATCGGCGTCGGTGAAGTCCGAGAAGATCAGGTCGTCGGTGCCGTCACCGTCCAGATCGCCACCGCCAGCCCCGGAGAGCATCGGTCGCCCCTCGGTACCGCGGAAGGTCGCGTCGGCGTCGTTGCGGCCGAGGGATCCGGTGAGAGCTGCGCCGCTGTAGAGCTTCCAGGCGTCGGAATCGCCCACCAGCAGGTCGGCCAGACCATCGTCGTCGGGGTCGCCGGCCAGCGCGATCGTCGGGTCTTCCCATGAGATCGACGCCAGTGCATCGTCTGGAGTCAGGACGCCGCCGGCCGTGAGTGTAGCGCCCGAAAAGACCAGCACCTGCTCTGATGTGGCGATGGCGATGTCGGCCATCCCGTCTGAGTCCAGGTCCCCGAGACCGACGATCTGCTTCGCCGAGACCTCGATTTCGGCGCGGGCCTGGTCCGGTGTCACGGCCTCCTCGGGCCAGGCCGGAATGGCGTCCGGGCAGTCGACACAGAACGGATCCTCGGGGCTCTGGCAGGCGGCGAGGAGAACGACGACGGGGAAAATACGCATGAACAACCTCCGTGATGCACAAAAGCAAAGTCCGTGCCGGTGGTCGAAGGCTGCGTATACTGGCGTCGTTGTCGCCATTGGGTGACGGTGTGTACACGATAGTGGACGGGAGGTCTGTGACCCTGGCAATGCTCATTTCGATGTCTGTGGGCCTGGCTGGCGAGCCGGATCTAGCGGGCAGCTGGGCCCTGAAGACCACGAGCGTCGTCGCCGCCAAGGTCCCGGTCATCGGTCAGCTCAAGTCGAGCTCGTGGTCGTGGATGCTCATCGAGCTCGAGCGCGATGGCGACGGCTGGCGGGCGCACCACCGTGTGTGTGAATCCAAGACCAGCGGCAAGGTGGTCAAGACGGTCATTCCACCCGAGTTCGTCGCGGCGATTCCACCGAAGTCCTACCCCGTGGAGATCGCCGAGGTGGACGGAAAGACGACCTATGTGGCCGATACGCTCCCGTTCACTCTCGGCTTTGATCCCGCTGTCTGCGCGCGCCCGCCGGAGACCACGGAGTCTTCGTGTCTGATCGACGTGGACGGGGATGGTCACCCCGGAGTGACGATCCACGTGCGCCCCCCACTCTTCCCGTGGATCGAGATCTACCTGTCCCAGATGAGCCACCTGAAGATGTCGGGATGGGTCGTGAACGAGGACCTGATCGCCGGTTCCATTGCGGTCGAGGATGCATTGACCGGGGTCGTGGGTGCGAGCCGCTCCATGTTCGCGCGGTCGCCTACGACCACGGTGTTGAACGATGAATCCACGTTTTCCATGAGGAGACTCCCCGCCGGAGCGACCTGTGCCGACGTGGTCGAGTAGGTGACAACCTTGACGTTCTAAACTTTTAGAAGTAACTGAACCTTCAGAAGGTTTGAGCTCTCAGCCTTCTCGAGGCGCCCTTGAACATCTTCCGCATGGCCTGGCGAAATCTGTGGCGAAACGCGCGCAGGTCTGTGGTCACGATGGGGGCAATGGCGCTGGCACTGTGGGTGATGGTCCTCTACTCGGCGTTGGTGGAGGGCTACCTGACGGGGATGTCGGCCGACGTGCTCGACTTCGGGATCGGAGACATCCAGATCCATGCCGAGGGCTACCGCGACGCGCCCAGCCTCTACGACACAATCGAGGACGCCGACGAGGTCATCGCCCGTCTCGAGGGTCAGGATTACCGCGTCGCTCCCCGACTGATCGGCGGCGGATTGATGGCCTCGGGAGAGCAGTCCGGGGGGGCCGGCTTCATCGGGATCGACGTGGAACGGGAGGCGTCCACCCTGCGGATTCCCGAGCGGCTGGTCGAGGGCGATTGGGTCGATCCGGCCGATCCCAAGGGCGTGGTCATAGACAAGCGCATGGCCCGAATCCTCGCGGTTGGCATCGGCGATGAGCTGGTGGTGCTGAGCCAGGCCGCGGACGGCAGCATGGCGAACGACCTGTTCACCGTGCGTGGCATCCTCTTTGGCGCCGGGCAGGGTCAGGTGTTCATGGCCGAGGCCGCGTTTCGTGACTTGATGGCGTTGCCAGAGGGCTTCCATCAGTTGATCGTGCGTATTCCGGACGGCGCGGTCCTCGATGTTGCGGCTGAACAAGTTCGGGGTGACGGCCTCGACGTGATGACCTGGCGCCAGCTCGTGCCCACGGTGGCGACGATGCTCGACTCGACCCGCGGCATGATCTTCGTGGTGTTCTTCATCATCTACCTGGCGGTCGGGCTGCTGGTCCTGAACGCGATGTTGATGGCGGTCTTCGAGCGCATTCGCGAGTTCGGGGTGATGAAAGCCATCGGGGTATCGCCCTTGATGGTGCTGTCCCTGATCGTGTTGGAGACGGTCTACCAGACGCTCCTGTCGTTCGGGGTGGCGCTGCTGTTGTGCATCCCGACGGGTTGGTATCTGTCGACCCACGGACTGGTCGTGGCCGGTCTCTCGGGCGTGCAGATGATGGGCATGACCATGCCACCGGTGTGGAAGGCCGTCTTCACCCCGGTGTCGGTGGCCGGACCGGTGGTCGTGTTGACGGCGATGGTCGCCATCTCCGTCGTCTACCCAGCCCTCAAAGCCGCCTGGATCGCCCCCCTGGACGCCATGAGGTACCAGTAATGAAACTGGAAATGGCGAAGATGGCCTGGCGAAACCTGTGGCGAAACCGACGTCGCACGGCCATCACCCTGTCGGCCATCGTCTTTGGCGTCTTCCTCGCCATCCTGTTCACGGCGATGCAAGATCGGAGCTTCGCCGACATGATCGATCTCTCGGCCCGTCTGGGCGGCGGGCACGTTGTCATCCAACACGAGGAGTTCATCGACACCCCGACCCTGACACGCACGGTCGAGAACACAGACGAACTCAAGGCAGCGGCGCTGGCGAATCCCCTCGTCTACAAGGCGGTTGATCGGATCTCCGGGCAGGCGATGTTGAACTCCTCCAGCAACAACGCCGGGGTGTTTTTCGTGGCCTACGACCCGGCGGTGGAGGACGACACGACCATGTCCTTCCTCGGCGGAGTCGTCGACGGCGCACTTCACGAAACCGCAAAAGACAAGGGGGTCGTACTCGGCCAGAAGCTGGCCCACAACCTGGGTGTCGAGCTCGGAGAGAAGGTCGTGTTCACGATGATGGACCGCGACGGCGAGATCGTCTCCGGACTGTCGCGCGTGACCGGGATCGTCTCCACGGGGGCCCCCAGCACCGACGGTTCGCTGTGCCTGTTGCCCATCGATCGGGTGCGCGACAGCGTCGGCTATGCGCCCGACGAGGCCACCCAGGTCGCCGTGTTCATCAACGACCAGCGACGGAGCGTCCAGGTCGCCGACGAGCTGACACCGAGCCTGCCCGAGGGGGCCGACGCGCTCACCTGGGACGAGATCGCGCCGGAGCTGCGTGGCTTCATCGCCATGAAGGTCGGCGGCGCCCGGTTCATGGAGCTCATCATCATGCTGCTGGTGGCCGCGAGCATCTTCAACACCCTGTTCGTGAGCGTCATGGAGCGCATGCGGGAGTTCGGGATCATGATGGCCATCGGCTATTCCCGCTCGCAGATCTTCGCGCTGGTGATGTGGGAGAGTTTCTGGCTCGCCCTGGTCGGTCTGATTGGCGCTTCCGCGTTCACTTATGGACCGTATAGCTATCTGGCCGCGAACGGCATCGACATCTCCGCTCAGCTGGCCGACGGCGGGCAGATCGACATCGCCGGCGTCGGCATGTCCCCGATCCTCAACGTCGGCATCTTTCCCGAAAACGTGTTGATCATCGCCATCTTTGCTGTGGTCGCCACCATGGCTAGCGGTCTGTATCCGGCCTGGCGGGCGGGCCGCGTCGAACCCGCTGACACCATTCGACTGGTCTAGGAGACCCATGAGCGTCATCGTCTCATTCGAGAACGTGCACAAGACCTACATGCAGGGCACCATCGAGGTGCTGGCCCTTCGCGGGCTGAACCTCCAGATCAACGCCGGCGACTTCCTCGCCATCAGCGGACCGTCGGGCTCCGGAAAGACCACGGCTCTGAACATGGTCGGCGCATTGGACATTCCCACTTCGGGTGTCGTGCGCCTTGAGGGGGTCGACCTCGCCAGCCTGAGTCATCGCAAGCGCGCTCACCTGCGGCGGGACCGGATCGGTTTCGTTTTTCAGGCCTACAACCTGCTTCCGGTCCTGACCGCTTATGAGAACGCCGAGTCGGTCCTCGCGCTCCAGGGCGTCGACGCGAAGGAGCGAAAGAAGATCGTGATGGACCTCTTCGAGGAGATGGGGCTCGGCGGACTCGAAAACCGGAGGCCCGATCAACTCTCCGGCGGGCAACAGCAGAGGGTTGCCATCGTTCGGGCCATTGCGAGCAAACCCGCAGTCGTGCTGGCCGACGAACCCACAGCGAACGTCGACTCGGAGACGTCCGATACCCTCCTGCAGATGATGCTGCGCCTCAACGAAGAGCGGGGTGTCACCTTTGTCTTCTCGACTCATGACCCCAAGGTGATGTCCTACGCCAAGCGCAACGTGCGGCTCGTTGATGGGAAGGTCGCTGAAGACTCGGGCTGAAGGTCGACTTTTAGCTACAGCGAGAGCAGCCACTGCTTGCCGAGCTCGGGATCGTCGAAGACGCGGATCTTGAAGTGGGTCTGCATCAACCTCAAGAAAACGCCGGCCACCACCTTCGAAACCGGGTTGCCAACGATGACGGCGACGGCCTCAAAGTGGGGTGGCATGTGCGCGTTGTAGTGCTGGCGGACATCTCCCGACACCCATCCGGCCCTGCCCGCCTCGATGAGCATCTTCAGCTTGCCGTGGGTCTCCGACAGCTCTCGGGTAGTGGCCATGCGCTCGTGCGCGTCCTCCAGGGTCTCCCGGACCGGGGGCAGGACGACCCGTACGATGCCGTCGTCGCCCATACACCACCAGGTGGTGCGCTGCTTGATGGCGCGATCGGGGTCCCAATCCGGCAGGCTGATCTCGGCAGCGGTGAGCGGCGCCTGGTCGACTCTCGGCACATTCGTCTGCAGTGGCGTGCCTCCGACGACGGGGGCGTGCAGCCAGGTCATCGCCGCTCCGGGGTCACTGAAGGCCTTTATGGGAAACGTCGGCCGTTGGGTGGCGACAAAGACCTGGACGATGACGCGAATGACCGGATTGCCGACGATGATGGCCACTGGACCGGTGTGCCCCGCCATGGCAGCCCCGGAGAATTCCCGAGCCTCCTTCGAGAACCCAGTCATTTGGGTGGCATCTACGAGAACCGGGATATCCGGCCTCCCTCCGCCAAAGTTCTGCGATGCGATGTGGCGCTCTTCCGCGGTCTTGGTGGTCGCTGGGCTCCCGTCGTAGAAGTGCCAGAGCACGCCACCGTCATCCGTGCACCCCACCCATCCCGTTGCGAGATCGGCATGACGCTTGGGTTTGGTGCTCACTCGACACTCAGGATGGCGTGCACAGCGGCGAGGAATTCGTCGGGTCCAACGGGCTTCTGAACCACGCGTTTCGAGTGTTGGCGGATAGCCCGCGTCGCTGGAGCGTTGAGCGCTCCACCAGTGAGAATCATGGTTCGCGGTAGTAATTCGGGGTGGTTGTCCTCGAGGAACTGCAAGACCTCGACGCCGGAGATCCCCGGCATCATCAGGTCGCAGACAATGGCGTCGAACCCCTGGTCCTGTCGCAGGATCTTCAGCGCGACCTCGCCGCTGTTGGCGATGACCGCGTCATGGCCTGCGCTCTTGAGGATGCGTGCGAGCACGCGACACAGGGCCGCCTCATCGTCGATGACCAGCACGCGCCGGACCGTCGCGGCTTGAGAACGCGTCCCGAGACCGGATTCCGCGCTGGTGTTGGCGGCGACCGGCAGTCGCACGGCGAAGCGAGCGCCGCCTCCTGGAGCGTCTCCGACCTCGAGTGTTCCGGAGTTTCTCTGCACGATTTCACGACTGATTGCCAAACCCAACCCGAGCGCCCCGGTCCCCTTGGTGGAGTAGAAGGGGTCAAAGATCTGCTCCCCTTGTTCCACGGGCACACCGGGTCCGCTGTCCTCGACGGCGACAACCACTTCGTCCCCATCGAGGCTGCAGAGCACGGTGAGCCGGCTGTCCGACAGGGGCAGATCGCGCATGGCCTCTGCGGCGTTGAGCATCAAGTTCACCAGGACCTGAACCAGCTCGCCTCGGCCTGCAAGAACCGGCGGCACTGTGGCCAGACTCTCCTGGATGACCGCGCCGTGGCGAATGTCGTTTCGCGTCAGCTGGAGTGCGGTGCGGGCCAACTCGGCCAGGTCCACTTCCTCGACGTTCGAGACCCCGGGACGGCCGAAGCCGCGCATGCCATTCGCGATGTTGCCGATTCGGCCAACGGCCTCGTCGCACTCGAGCAGATTTCGGCGCATCCGCGACAGAAATGGATCTCCTCTGCGTTTGGTTTCCTCGGTGTCGAGTTCTGCGAGCATCTCGCCGATTCCCAGGGAGAGGATGGTCGCGGGGTTGTTGACTTCGTGGCCAACGCTCGCAGCGAGCCGACCCAGGAGCGCGATCTTCTCGGTGTTCTCCAGGGCGACACGGGTCCGCTGGAGCTCGTCGATGAGGCGACCCCGCTCCTCACTCAACTGGTTCAAAGACTCGATTCTTCCACCCAGTTCCTCGACAGCGATGTTCAGCGCGGCGCACGCTGCGGCCCATTCGTCGGGGGGATCCGAGATCGGGATGCGGGCGTCCAGATCCCCTTGAAGCGCAGCGACGACGACGTCGACGAACTGCTTCAGCTCTTCCTGAGTAGGGCGCATGAGGCCATTGTACCCGGTCGCCGTCGTCAGCCCTCCCAGGGGTCCTCTGCGCCGAAGAGCACCAGCGAGGTGGCGGGATCTCCCGTGAAATCCGGTGGGAGCACGTCGTCGATACAGCCCAGGTCCAGATCGGCAGCGGGGTCGTCCATAAAGGAACGGACGAGATCGTAGCCGCACAACTGTCCGCCTGCGGTGTAGGTCGTCGTGACCAGACCGTGGGCGCCAAAGGGGAAGAAGGCCCACGTCTGCCCGGTGCCGGTGTACTCGTTCTCGAGCTTCTGGGCTTCAGAGGTCACAGTTGCCGGGTCGAGGCCGCCCTGCATCATCATCAGCGGCCCGCGGTAGGCAGGCAGCACGTCGTGATAGGCGTCGAGCTCAAAAAACGGCCAGGTCGCCTGCAGGTTGGCCATCTCCCACTCGACGCCGAGCGCCATGGTGTAGCTGTCGAGAGAAGCCTCCGCCTGTGCCGGTGTTGGCGCGGTCTGGGGATCCCAGAGTTCAGACATGGCGATGTATTTGCCGAGCACGTTGGAGCGGCCGAGACCGTCGTTGACCGCGCGATTCCCGTCGATCGATGCGCCAAGGATCACGTCGACGAACTGGATGATCGCCGCCGCGTCGTCGACGGTGCACCGCTCGATGCGGTGGGTGAGGGCGGGCAGGTAGTCGCGTACGGGCCAGTAGATCGACAGATAGCCGAGGATAGTCCGCATGTCGGCCGTGGTGCTTCCCAGGCTGGCGCAGTGGCCGTTGTCCAGGTCCATGACCACGTCGGTGGCGACCTGCCAGGGGTCACCCGCGAAGTGGTCACTGCACTGCGGGTCGGCCGCACACAGGTCGAAGAGGTCGTGTGCGGTGTCGTTCATGAGGCCGTCGTACCCCACGAAAGTCCTTGTTGCTGGCATGATACCGTCGAGAATGACCCCGCTTGGCTGCTCTGGGAAGAGGTGCAGATAGCGCTGGGCGAGGTAGGTGCCGTAGGAGCCCCCGTAGACGAAGATCTCGGCGTCGCCAGCGGCGAACAGATCGATCAGGGTGCCGATGTCCCGTGCCGAGTTGGTCGTGTTCAGGAACGGCAGGTCCTCTCCCCACTCGTCGTCGAGGTGTTCGAGGCATCCGGGCCACTCGGTCAGGGTGATGACGGTGCCTCCGTCGGAGCCGGACGACTCTTGCTGGGGACAGGTCAGCTGGCCGGATCCGCCGATCCCGCGATGGTCGACGGCGTACAGGCCGTAGTCGGGAAATTCGGCCTCCAACCCGTAGCTCAGCCCGGACAAATCGTCGATTGCCGAGGCCCCGGGACCGCCGTGCAAGACCCAGTATTGGCCGGCCTCTTCGCCATCGGCCGGGAGGCGCTTCACGAGCACCTTCAGCGTCGCTCCCTGCGGATCGCCGTAGTCCAGCGGCAGTTCGACATGGGTGCACTCGGCCCGGGCGGTGTCCACACCCGGTTCCCAGGCGCAGGGCGTCCAGTCTGCGTAGGTGAGCTCGAGGGTGCCATCGGGGTCGTCGTCGGTAGCTGAGGGCGTCGTCAGGCTTCCGCGGTCCGAACAACCGAGGGACAAAAGGACGCCCGTGAGCAGGCCAATGCGCATGCCCAATATGTAGCGTGCTGACGCCTACTCGGCTGGGAGGGCCAACACGAGCACGAAGTCGCTCTGGTAGTCGGCGATGACCTCTTCGTTCCACTGGCTGTTCTCGACCGGGTTGAAGACGAACGCTTCGGTATCCGTCGCGATGTCGGTGAGCGTCAGGTGGGCCAGCGCGTCTGCGGGGTAGTCGAGGCAGCCGAAGCAGCCGCTGCTCTGGAGGACCTTGGTGGTCTCGCCGGCGAGGACTTCGGTGGCGATCACTGTTGGGGTGGCAATGGCCCCGTCTCCATAGGTGACGGCGAGATCCATGTCGGTGCCGTTCTCGATGATGAAGTGGGACAGCCCGACTTCACCGTCGATGATGTTGTCCGAGTCGTTGCCCGGAAGCACCGTGTTGCAGGCGATGAGGGTCAGGGGAATGCAGAATCTGATAGCCAGGCGAGTCATTGTGGGTCCTCCTCGCTGTGCTAGAGCAATTGGCGTGCCATACGTTCCATCCTGCATTTTCGGCGGGATTTGCCGATCTCGACGGCGAACCGCGATCTCGGTGTCGCGCTGGTAAGGTGGCGTCATGAAGCGCTGGCTCAAGTGGATCGGAGCGGGTCTCGCCCTGCTGATTTCCGCTCCGATTCTATTCGTTCTGTCTGGCTATCTGCTGCCCTCGGAGGTGGTGCTCGAGACCGATCGCCGGGTCGATGTGCCGCCCGAGGCCGTCTACGAGTTGGTGAGCAGCTACGACGGACTGCAGAAGTGGTGGGGCCAGGCCAACATCGCCATGGGCGAGAGCTTCGATGTCATGCATCTCGACGGTCCCAAGGAAGGCGCCGGAATGCACGTCGGTTTCGGCCGCGACGGCCAGGTGCTGGAGAGCTGGACCTACACTGAAGCGGACGCCCCGAACCGCGTGGCAATGGATGTGGACTTCACGATCTTCATCTCCCATCGCTCTCTGGAGTTGAAGCCCGATGGCGATGGGACCCACATCTACTGGAAGGAGGTCGCGCAGGTCGACGGCCCCCACTGGCGGTGGATGCTGAAGTTCTTCACCAAGTCCGCGATCGAGAATCGCCAGATCGTCATGGGCGCGACAGAAGAGGCATCGAGACAGTAGGATGAACGGATGCCACCCCCTGACTATCGGATCCCCAGCTCGCTTCTCCTGGCCCTGGGCCTGGCGGGAACAGCGGCGGCGGAGTCCGGCTCGTCCTACTCGACGACCGATACCGGCCCATGCCTGATGTACGTCTACTCGTCGACGACCACCGACGACGTCCGGGACAGTGGCGAGGCCGACACCGACACCGACACGGATTCGGACTCGGACTCCGATTCCGACTCCGACTCCGACTCCGATGTGGACACGGACACTCCGGAGGACACTGGCGACACCGGGCCTTGTCTCAAGGTCGACTCGTGTGGATGTGACTCCGCGGCGGACGCCACCCTGGCCATTGGCGGTCTGGGCGGCCTCCTGCTGTTGGGCGCGAGACGCCGTGAGGAGGTAGTGGGGCAACTCGTTTCCAGCGGAGTGTTGCCGGCCGACGTCGTGGACCGCTTGAAGGACAAGGTCACCTAGATGCGCGCTGTGCCGCTGCTGGTCCTGCTCCTCGCTTGTGATGCGGAGAGCCTCGATGTCGACACCGACGAAACGACCTCTACGACTCCGCCAACCACCTCGGGTTCCGTCACGACCACCGATGGCTGGTTGTGGCCGATCCCCGGCGAAGATGGTCGCGACTGGGTGATCAACAACTACGTCGATCACCTCCAGGGCGATCCAGGAATGGAGGACTACACCGGCGCAACCGGAGACGACGCCAAGACCTACGACGACCACCGGGGCATCGACATCGACATCGCCAATTTCCGCGCGATGGACGAGGGTGTGTCCATCATCGCCGTCGTCGGTGGTGAGGTCTTCGAGACGACCGATGGCTTCTTCGATCGAGAGACGGACTGCGATCAGTGGGATTGGAACGCCGTTATCGTGGAGTCAGACGACGGGTATGTGCAGTACTATGGCCACATGAGGAACGGCTCTCTAGCGGTCTCGACCGGCGACCGGATCGAGACCGGAGACGCGCTGGGGCTGGTGGGGAGCTCGGGTTGTTCGAGCGGACCCCACCTGCACTTCGAGGTCTGGCAGGACGATGTCCTGGTCGATCCGTTCACCGACGGGCTCTTTGGCGGCAATGCACCGGTCTACGACACCCCTCCGAGCTTGATGGAGGGCTTGCTCAAGGCGGACGGCTTCGTCGACTTCTGGGACATCCAGGACCCGGGCTCCCAGGCCACCCAGATCCAGTTGGGTCAGGAGATGGGGTTCGGGGTCTCGATGGCCGGTGGAAGCGCTGGCGACGAGGTGCTCATCGAGGTCTTCTCTCCCGATGGTGGGCTGTGGGAGGCACTGGGTCTGACCTTCGATCAGACGTTCCGACATTCGATGTGGTACTGGAACAGAACGCCCGATCAAAGTGGACAGTGGACCGCGGACTACTACGTCGAAGGCGTTCTCTTCGAGAGCCACGGGTTCCAGGCGAACTAGTCCACTACCCGGATGCAGACTTAATAAGGGTGGTCCAGGATAATCTCAACACACACAAGCCCGAATCGCTCTATCTGACGTTCCCGCCGGAAGAAGCCCGGCGCATCCTGCGCAAGCTGGAGTTCCACTACACGCCCAAGCACGCGAGCTGGTTGAACATGGTCGAGATCGGCGTGATGATCAAACAGTGCCTCGACCGACGCATCGGAGAGAGGGACACCCTCGAAACCGAGCTGGCAGCGTGTCGGCCGGGCCTATCCGAAGTTCAACGTGTCAGAATCCCTGCGATGAGGAACTAGGCCTCGAGACTCCAGACGTAGAGCTCGCCTCCATCGTTGCGCTTGAATCCCAGCCGGTCGGGGATGATGTTGCTGCGGTGGTTGGCCCGATCGCAGTGAATCTCCAACCTGGACACATGTTCCAGCGCGACGCGGACCAGCTCTCGAACCGCCTCCAGAGCGTATCCGCGGCTACAGGCGTCCCGATGTAGCCAGTAGCCGATCTCCAACGCATCGGGCCCGGCACGGCCGAGGAGCATGACCTCACCCACCAGCTCTCCACTCGCGTCGATGGCCGCGAATCGGTAGTTCTCCTCTGCTTCGAACTGGGAGATGTGGTCGCCGATCCAGGACGTGGTCTCCGTCAGGGTTCGCGGCTCGTCCTTCATGAACCGGATCCACGGCCGCAGGTGGGCGTCGGACTCATCCAGCGCGCGGCGGAGTGCCGGAGCGTCCTCTGGCTCCCATCTCCGGAGGAGGAGGCGAGATGTGTGCAGGCGCTTTGGGATCACGGAGGCGAGATCCGGTTGAGAACGGCGAGGAGAACGGGACGAGAGACGAGGTAGAACACCGCGACCGGCGCTGAGATGATCAGCACCGATGTGGCGCGGTAGAGATTGAGCGACAGCGTCTCGGTGTTTCCGGGCGTCTGGTTCTGGACCACGGCGAGGAAGCTCGCCTGGATGCCGACAACCGACCCGACCGCGAGGAAGATGCCGAAGGCCATCGCCAATCCACCGACTATCAACAGCCCGCGGGTGACCCCGGATCGGGGAGCGGGTTCTGGGCGTCGGGCGAGCTGTAGTCCCACCAGCGTCGAGACGAAGGCCGCCGCGATGATTGCGGCGAAGACCATGGGATACGACGAGATCGTGACGACGCGGAGCAGGGTCTCCTCTTTGACAGCGGGCGCCGCCTTTGCGACCAAGGAGAAGCCGATGATCAGCCCCATCAGAGAGGCTAAAACGCTGGTTTCGGTCAAGAAGGCCAACCACGCGATGGCCACGTCTCCCCAGTCGCGCCAGGAGCCGCGCCAGCCGTACCATCCCGCCCAGGGGAGCGCGATCATCGCGGCGACGAGCAACACCCACATGAACGCACCACCGTCACTGAAGAACGACATGCAACCTCCCGGGCAACGGGTACTGGTCTGGCCGGTTCTGTATTGCAGACCTCGGTTACCTGGAGTGTGGAGGGCGCATGCCTCGGTGGGTCACTATCGTGCTGTCGTTGATGACGCTGGTTGTGGCCTGCACGGGATTGATCGCCTGGGACCGCGTGATGTTGCAGACCGCCACCATGCAGGAGGGGTCGGTCGGAATCTGGGTCTACAACCCCTATGTCGGCCCCGGCGGCACGCTGGTCACGACCATTGGTGTGTACTCGGGTCTCGAAGCCGGTATCGCCGCCGTGCATGTCAGGGTCGGTGACGAGATGCTCCAGGTTCGCGGCGAGGGCGCTGATTGGGGCAACCAGATCTACACAAAACGGTCGTCCAAGGGGTCGGACGCCCTCACCATCGAGGTTGTTATTCCCGAGGACGCCCCAGTCGGCGAGGCCCTGCTCCTCGAGTTCGACGTGGGGTGGGTGGTCGCTCACAGTTCCGGCTCGAGCCGCTTTGACAACAGCTCTCGGCAAACCCAGCTGTCGGTGCCCCTCGGCATCCATCCTCCGGCCACGAGGCTGGCACTGCGGGCGGCGAATCTGGGGATTGCGCTGTCGCTCCTCTTCGGATTCGCACTCTTCCTCGTCCGCGTCTGGAACCGGGTCAAAGCGCTCGATCAGGGAGGCAACAAGGACGACGCCGAGACGCTCGGCATTGCCCTGGTCATTGGAGGCATGGCCTACGGCTTTTTCGGGTATTGGGTGTTTGCCCTGCCCATTGTCGCCGCGACCGACATCACCTCGACCTGGTTCATCGCGCCCCTCATCGGGTTGTGGATCGTCGGCCCTCCACTGGCCGCCGGAAAGACGCGGGCTTGGCTGGACGACCAGTACCGGCACACCTTCGAACCGGGAGCTCCAGTTGACGCCGACATCTGGCTCCGGGCGGCGGCGGCCGAGGGACTCGAGATCCAGCGGCGCTGGCGATTCGCGAAGGTCTCCGACAAAGGCAGTGGCTTGTGGTTCGACGTCGGGCGTCTCTCGGGAAAGATCGGGTGTTTCGGGTCCAACGAACCCGTCGCCATTCGGTTGGGACTGCTCATGGTCCGCCAGGTTGGCGTCGTGGACCTCACGACCTACGGATTCCAGGTGACGCTCGGCCCGGATGACACGTTCGAGGCGGTCGAGAAGGACCTCATGGATCACCGCGCGGCCTCGGCGAAGGACATGATGGAGAGGATCCACCGGTCCATGGGCATGTTGAACGACATCTTCTCGGAGGATCGATGACCGAGGCTCCACCGAGCCTGAACGCGCAGATGACGCTGGATGGGATCAAGGTGCGTCTGCGGGGACCGCTCGCGGTCACCCACCTGTCGTGGCGGTCGGCGTTGAACCACCTGCTGGTGGCCTCGCTCGGAGGGCTGATCCTCGGCACTTTCTCGGGTCTGGAGGCCGGCGCTCCGTTGCTTGGGCTGGGCTTTGCCGCGGTGGTCGGTGCGGGCCACCTGGCCGCCGCCCTGCTGACCTCGGACCGGCTGGAGTGCACCAACTCCCTGTTGCGCGTCGGAAGTCTATTGAGGGATGAACTCAACATCCCCTTGGAGAGGATCAATGACGTCAAGGTGGCGGTGGTGCCCGAAGAGTACGCCCAGGACGGCGAGGGCAACGACTATGTGTGCGTTCCCGAGCGCCGGTTCCTGGTCATCTTCCACCGCGGCGCACTCTCCGGCGAGCAGCTGCCAACCACCCACTCGACCCACTCGGCCGAGTGGCTGGCCCGTCTCATCGCCGACAAGGCAGCTGCGGCGCGCAACGCGGGCCGGGACTTTGGCAGCACTCGAGATGTGCCCGACGAGATCAGGCGGGTGACGCGGGTTCGCGAGCGGGAGTGACGTCGACCCGCAGGCCGCTCATCCACAGCTGCCCGCTCAGGGGATCGATTCGGTCCGCTGGGATGAGGTCGTTGATGCTGGCGCCGGGCAGCCCGTGAGGGATGGCGACGGTGCCGGGCTTCAGGCCATCGTCGGCCGCGGCGGTAAAGATCATTTGTCCGGCATCGGTGCGGATCTCAATCGGGTCCCCATCGCCGATGCCGAGGGACTCCAGGTCCTCGGGGGCGAGCCAGGCGTGGCGCCGCGCCCGTCCGTCATGACTCCCTCGGTGCAGCCAGCTGTTGTGTCCGATGCGCCGCCGTCGACCGATGAGGGTGAAGCCCGGTGCGATAAGCTCTGCTTCGACCTCCGCCATCTTCGCTGCTGGGACTGCGAGGTCGGGATGCCAGAAGGTGAAGGTGCCGCCCCAATGACCGGGCCGTGGGGACGGGATGGGCCACATTCCGGTGGGCAGTCGGCTCCATGGCATCGCGCGAACCACGCGCGTTACCCGACGGGATTTGAAGAGAGGCAACCCCGCCGCCGCGGCCAGGTCGGCCAGAATCCTGGGTTCATGGCGTGTTTCTCCCGGTGGATCGACCACAGCCTGCGCACTCTGGAGGCGCCCCCCGGTCTGAAAGATGGAGGTCGTTCCGGCGACGTCCCAGCGCTCGAGCCAGCTCGTCGTCGGTAGCAGGACGTCGGCGTTCGCCAGGGTGTTGTTGGCGAACAGGTCGATGCCCACGAGGAGCTCGAGATCTCCGAGGGCTTCGCGGAGATGATGCCCTCCCGGAACCGAGCTCACCGGGTTTCCGGCGATGACGATCAGGGCGCGGACCTTGTCGCCAGGCGTTCGGATCTCGTCGGCGAGGATGGCGGCTGGCAGGGTGTCGAGGGTGGCGCGATGGCCGCCGATTCGGCTTCGAGCCTGGCTGGTGCCGATGTGGAGACGCTTTGCGAGTCGGCCGGCGACGGGAGCGAGCGGATGCAGCACGGATCCGCCGCGGCGATCGAGGTTCCCGGTCGCGAACATCAGCGCCTGCAGTGCGACATAAGTGAGGGTGCCGAACGGCCCTTGATTCACGCCGACCGACATGTGGAAGGCCACCCGTCCGGCCTGGCGGATGGACGTGGCCAGGTCTTCGATCTCAGAGGGCTTGAGTCCGGTGATCCGAGCGGCGCGCGCGAGATCGACACCGCGAGCCAGTGCGCGCATCTCGTCCAGGCCGTCAGCCTGCGCGCGCCCTCGATCGAGGAGATTCAACAAGGCGAGGATCAGCCACAGATCAGCGCCGGCGCGAATGGGCAGGTGTTCCCAGCGGCTTCCACTCTCGGTTCTCCGGGGGTCCACGAAGATGGCGCGGCCGCCGCGAGAGACCAGCTCGTCGAATACCCGTGACCCGCCGGGCAGGTGCACGAAGCTGGACTGACTCACGGCCGGGTTGCTCCCGAAGAACACCGCGAGTCGGGTGTGTTCCAGGTCGGGGATCGGGTGCACGACGGGCGAGCCGTGCACGATTTCGCCGCCAGCGAACTTGTTGTTGCAGTCCTGGCTACCGGCTGCGAAGACGTTCCGGGTGCCCAGGGCCTTCATGAACAGGAGCAGGGCACCGGCGCCCAGGGCGTTGAACGCGATCGGGTTGCCGAAGTAGAGGCCGACTGCGTGGGGGCCGTGCTCCTCTCGAATCCGCCGGATCTCGGAGCCGGCGCGTTGCAGCGCGGTTTCCCAGGATGCACGCCGGCCATCGACCACGGGGTGCAGGAGCCGGTCGGGGTGCGCGGCAACCTCGTGAAAGCGCGTTCCCTTGGCGCACACGAAGCCCCGACTCACCGGGTGTTCGCGGTCGGGTTTGAGACCGGTCACCCGGCCGTTGGAGGTCTCGGCGATCAGGCCACAGGCGGCCTCGCAGATCCGGCAGTAGGTTCGCACTGTGTCAGGGTACTAGAGACCCACCACCAATGCCCCCGAGAGGTAGGTGCCGCCGTAGTCGGCAGAGTCGCTGTGCCAGCCTGCGGGGCTCACCAGCCAATGGGTACCGATGGTGATCTTCTCGAGTTGGACCCCGGTCCCGAGCAGCGGCCCGTAGCCGATCCCGAATGCGTCGGCGGGATGGCCGAACATCGAGACGCCCATGCCGGCCTCGAACCACAGGTTCGGCGTTTCTTTGGCCGAGTGGATGCTGAACGTTGGACCGATGGTCGTCTCTCCCAGGGAGGCGAATGGGCTGACGACGAAGAGAACGGGGACCGCCGTATAGGCCATCGTCAGACCGAAGAAGCCAAAGAAAGCGCCGATGCCTTTGAACGGTGGGGGTGGCCCCTTCGACCCGTCCTGGGTCCAGTCGTAGAGATCTCCGAATGCGCGGGTGGTCCATGCACCGACATCGACGGCCGCTTTACCGACTGCCAGCGTGCGCTCCGGGTAGATCACCGACGTGCGAAAGGAGAAGTTGAACTGCATCAGCTCGTGGATTCCTGATTCGCTGCGGAAGTCCAGCGCCAAGCCGGTGCGGCTCACGTACGGCCCCGTCGCTCCCAGGTGGGCGATACCGAGGCCGATGCCCGGATTCACGTGGCGGAGTTTCTCCTTCTTTGGCTCTTCTTCTTCCTCCGGCTCGACTTCTGTCGTCGGTGGGTCCTCGGCCGGTGCGTCCTCGGGTAGGGCGTCGCCCGGAGGGGAGTCGTCCGGAGTGGCGTCGTCCGGAGGGGCTTCCACCGGGGGCAGGTCTCCCGGCAGGAGTAGTTCACCGGGCGCCGCGTGGGCTGTGGTGGAGAGCAGTGCGAGCCAGAAAACCAGGAGGCCTCCGTAGATTGGAGTCTACCCCAGGGCGATCTTCACCTCGTCGTCGTTGAGCACCATGACCGTGCCGACACCGAGAGCTATGCCTGGAATACCCAGGAAGAAGCTGGGAACGACTGCAGCCAGCCCCGCCATTCGCGCCCGGGGCCACCGCCAGAGCAGGCTCACTCCCGCGTACAGTTCGACGCCGAACATCACCAGGATCAAAAGAGCTGGGATGGCGATGAGCACGCTCAAGATGGCGATGCTCACGAGATCCTGGACGGCGTTGGGAATCCACGCGGGCGCCGCCATCAGGTAGAGCAGCCCGTAGACGAAGTCGTAGACCCCGTACAGGAACATGCCGAGTGGGACGAGGGTAGCGACGACGCCGAACAGCGTGCCGATGCCGCCGAGCACGGTGTGGAGCCAGCCGATGATGTCTATGTATTTGACCAAGATGCACCTCTGATATGAGATGTGGGCCTATCGCAAGTCCATCTTTTCGCGGCCGAACAAAGTCCGAACAAAAGGCCGCGCGGAGTAGGCTGTGGCATGTCCATCCCCCAAGTGCCCGCCAACTGGAGCCCGCTTCACGCCGTCACACTCCTGCAGATCGCCGTCGCCGCGGCAGATGGGGCCATCGACGACGTCGAAATCGATGTGATGGTGGAGGGCGTCGCCGCGGCTCTCGATGGTGGCGAGGCCGGGGCGAGAGTGATTGCCGATCAGGCCTACGAATACCTGCAGGCGGTATTTCGTGAAGGTGGCGCCGACGCCGCGGACACGGCGATTGCGAATCAGACGGCCTATCTGAAGGAGGTCGAGGAGCCAAGCAAGCTGCAAGCCCATGTGCACCAGCTGGTGCGGGTTGCCGAGGCGAGTCCTGGAATGCACCGGGCGGAGAGTGCCGCGATCTCGAAGGTCGCCCAGGCCTGGGGCATCGAGACCTAGCCAGTCGCCCGCTCGGGTCCCGTCGCGGCGATTGCGATACCGATGATGCCCGCGAGGGGAAACCCCGAGATGGGCCACAGCGGCCAGCACCCGAATCCGAGGATCGCGGTGGCGATTCCGATGCTTCGCGGCAGGGGTCGACCGGTTTCGCGGATCGCCCAGTGCGCAGTCCAGCCCCACAAGCCGAGGGGAATCCCGGCGAACCAGAACCACACCAGGGCATTCCAGTTCTCAGCCGTGTCGTCTTGCCCGGGAGCGATGAGAGCCCACCCGTCGAAAGCGTAGACCGCGGCTCCGAAGAGCGTGTGGCCCACGGCCAGGGCGATGAGCGCGGCACCGGTGTATTTCCAGATCACGTCTCCCAGTCTAGCGGGCGGGGCCGCCTGGAAGGTGAGGCTCCCACTTGCCGCGGACACCGATGTCGATGTCGAACATGCCGCCCTGGCGGTCCATCACGTACAGGTGGTCTCGCTCCCAGGCCCCGACGCCAGAACCAAAGTTGATGGATGTCGCCGTGGGGTATTCCTCGGTCAGATCCGCGACGGGCTCCATGGTCAGATCGGTGTTCAGACGCCAGATACGGCCGTCGATCCGTACGACGTAGACGTTGCCGCACTCGTCGGTGGTCATGCCGTCGAGCTCATTCCAGAAGTCGGCGGGCGCGTTGCCGACCACGTACGCATCGAGGGCGTTGCCTTCGTCATCGAGCTCGATGAGGCCTATGGCGCCGCCCTCGTCCTGGTTGAAGTACAGCGACTTGAAGTCCGGCGAGAACGTCAGGCCATCGAGATCCGATCCGGGGACGGCGTGCAGGAAGGTCTTGTCGCCGTTGTCGGGGTCGAGCCGCCACACCTCGTCGTAGGCGGTCACATAGACCTGCCCCTTGTCGTCGACCGCCACGGAATTCGGGCTGGTGAGGCCCCCTGCGATCAACTCGCTCCCGCCGTCCATGCCGATGCGCACCACGGCGTCGTCTCCTTCGTCACAAACGACGAGATCGCCGTCGAGGAGGAACCGGGTGCCGGCGACCTCTCGCGATTGATAGGGCGCGACGATCTCGTGGGGGCCGCCAAAGGGGGTGCGCCAGACCAGATCCGGGAAGGCGTCGACATTGAACAAGTAACCACTGTCGTCGAAGACGAATTCCTCGCTGGGCGGTACCCACGTGAGGTAGGTCCACGGCGCCGGGCCGACGGGGAGGGAGCAGTCGTCGGGGAGGGTGGGGTCGTCGTCGTCGTCATCGTCGTCGTCGTCGTCGCCAATGGGCGGGTCGTCATCGTCGTCGCCAGTGACGACTGGCGGCTCGGGTTGGGTCCGATCAACCCGAAACGAGACCTGTTCGGCGCAGGCGGCGAGTGTGAAGGCGGTGAGCACATAGAAAACGGCTGGGGTGCGTGTGTTCATATGAACACGAAACCCGGGGTCTTGCGCGGGCCGTTGGGACAGGAAGTCCCAGAATGTTCCTTTACTTTCGCTTCACATTGGCGGGCTTTTGACCAGGCTTTTCACAGGTCTTGTCGAACCCTGACGGTCAGTACTCGGACAACGCCTCGTACACGCGCGCTGCACCGACTTCTTCGGCGAATTCCATGGCGCGGAGCCCCTCCCGATTGCGCTGCTCGACGCTCGTAAAGTCGGTGAAATACAGGCGCTCGTGGCGCGGAAAATACCGGAACCGGGGTGTCACGCGCTTGAGGACCCGAACCAGCCATGGGCTCTGGGTCGCTTTGGCAGCGGCTCGAATGCCGGGGTCGACGATGTGATGTTGCTCGTGTTCGAAGATGTCGCGGTAGATGCGCCGTCGGTCCGCGAATGGGAGCAGCTCGCCGTACTCCACCGCGTCGTGAATCAGGTTGTACAGCGGCAGGATCTCCTTCTCGACGAACTCCATCGCGCGGGGATGCCTTCCGTAGTGCCGCGTGAAGTGGAAGGTCGTGAAGATCTCGATGAAGACGCGGCGGTTCACGTTGCGCACGTCGTCGAGCGCGTCGATCCATCTCTGGAGGCGACCGTGGCGGCTGAGCGGCACGAGCCGTTGCAACTGGCGTTCGATGCGCTGGGTATGCGTCACACCCCACATGGATCCGTGGCATGCCACGAGAGGAAACGCGAAGTTCCCCGCCGATTCCTGGTAGATCTCGAAGTACGCCTCCGCCCGCTTGTCGGCATCGAGGGTGGTGCCCGCAACGCGTGTGGCGAGTGCCGCGAGAGACGCATGGGCGGTGATGAGACGGCCGTACGAGGCCACCTCGGCGTCCGTGCCCTGGAGAACGAAGCCGGAGGAGTCGCTGACGACGGTGTGTGATCGAGACATGCCGGCTGCATATTTCGAATTCTGCACTTTGTCGTGATCGGCCCCTGCGTCGCGACACTGTTTTGGGAATGGCCGCACGAAGTCCGGACCCACGGGCATCCAACGGCCGCATTTGGAGGTTTCTTGAACAAGGTCAGCAACGGATTCGTGGCTACCATTTTGCTCCTCTGTGCCTGCGCTGACGAGCCGCAGTCCGATCCACAGGACATTCAGTCGGCGTTGGTACAGGGGAGCTTTTTCGCACCGGAGGGCGAGGATGACGCCTGGACCGGGATCGAGCTCGTCGAGGCCTATGGCCGCGGCGGGATCCTTCTGTGCTCCCGAGAGTGGGAGATGGAGGCCATACCCTTCGATGTCGAGACAGCTTGCTCGGGTTGTTCCATCGTTCTCGAGGTTGTCGAGTCGGATGGCGGCGACGCTGCCAGCACGTGCTCTGAGTCGCTGGACGACCTCGGCCGCGTCCACCGTGAGCTTCCCGTGCTCGGCTATGCACCCAGCACCGATGGGCTCACCGAGGCCCCCACGGGCAGCGTCTACATCCAGCGGGCCTCCGACGATCAATGGCGCCAATATTCGTCGGCTGGCTTCGACGGGAGCGAGCTCACCTATGTTCACCACCTGCCGTCTCCCGCCGACGGTGGTTTGATTCCAACCCAGGGCGTCGAGGCGGATCCGACGTACGGCCAACTGCCACCCGGGGCGTGATTCGGCGCAGATCCGGAGGCCTCAGTGAGGACAATCGAATACATTGCAAACCGTGGCAGACCCCACGCCAGACGCCATCGACATCGCTTTGCGCCTGGCTCGTTCCGACCAGCTGGACGCCGCGCAGGCGGTCCAGCTCGAGACCGACGTCGAGGCTCTACTCGCCGCCCACCAGGATCTTGTCTACGCCGTCTGTATGCGCATCGTCGGCAATCCCGAGCGCGCCATGGAGCTCGCCCAGGACGCCATGCTGATCGCGTATCAGAAGCTGCCGACGTTCCGCGGCGAGGCGAAGTTCAGCACCTGGCTGCTGAAGATCGCCACCTTTCGGTGCATGAACGCGGTGCGAAAAAAGACCGAGGTCGTCGGTGTCGATCCGCTCTTCGAGCGAACCGATCCGGCGAGCAATGTCCTGATCGGGCTGCGTCGCCAGGAGCGGGGTGAGCTCATGAGGGCCTCCGCGAGGGTGCTCGACCCGGTCGAACAGGAAGTGGTCTATCTCTGGTACACGGAGCAACTTCCCCTCGACCGGATCACCGAGCTCCTCGATCTTCCCGGATCC
>Ga0315336_1001229_pt1 | contig 53280 bp, 40 predicted proteins | sample ASW5metaG_FD_204512 | JGI IMG/M metagenome (GOLD analysis project Ga0315336, IMG submission 204512) | Ammonia-oxidizing marine archaeal communities from Monterey Bay, California, United States - ASW #5 | ecosystem: Environmental > Aquatic > Marine > Intertidal zone | place: USA: California...
CATGCCGCGTACTTCCAAAGTGCTTCGAGTGTATTGGTGACCTCGACCAACGGGCCGAACACGTTTTGAACACGGCCGGCTTCCACGACGCAGGCCGTCGCGCCCCGTAGCACTGCATCGCCAACGAAATCATGTCCCTCGTTTTGTTCGCCACTCACGGCCCAAAAAACGTCGCCTGCTTGGACAGTGCGAGAATCGATCCCGACGCGGCAGAACTCCGCGGAGACATCTGCCACGCCGACGGCAGTTCCGCCCGTTGACGAGAGCAAGTTTGTAAGCATCGTCGGTTTCATGTTCGAACCGTAGCTTCCGCTAACGCAGAACAGCAGGATGCCAAAGGAATAGAAGACCCGTTTCATTTGTACTTCTGAATTCTTGAATGACTTTGTCGTTGGGCGAGTGAACATCCCCGACTGGGATACTCTCAGGCCCTCATCCGAACGGGATGTGCGATGTTGTGTGTCGTCTGACGCTCGAGAACCCCTCGAACCACCTCTCGGTCGTCAAAAGGAATCCGTTCGCGACCGATCACTTGTACGGTCTCATGCCCTTTTCCGGCGATGACGACACTATCGTTTGGCTGCGCTTGTTCGAGTGCCCACCCAATTGCCTCCGCGCGGTCGACCTCGACATGCACGTCGGCACGACCGGGATCAAATCCCTTGAAAATGTCTACGATGATATCGTGGGGATCTTCGCTCCGCGGATTGTCACTGGTCACTACGACGCAGTCCGCTTCAGAAGCGGCCGACGCCAACAGCGGACGTTTCGATCGATCGCGGTCTCCTCCGGCGCCGAAAACGCATATCACTCGGCCGCGCGTCATCCCGCTGACGAAACGAATGCATTGCCGAAGCGCATCGTCGGTGTGTGCGTAGTCGACGAACACGTCAAACATCTGTCCGCAATCGACTCGCTCCAGTCGACCCGGAACAGAGGCCAGCGACTCGATACCAGCGGCAATGTCATCCATCGACGCCCCGCAATGCGCGGCCGACGCGGCCGCCGCCAGGCAATTTGATACGTTGTGTCTTCCAATGAGCGGCGTGCAGATTTCCGCCTGCTTCCCGTCGAACCGCAGCGTGAACCGGCTGCCTCGCAGGGATTCCTGCGTGATTTCAGCAGAAACGTCGGCCGGCATCTGTAATCCGTAGGTGATCAATTCGCACGACGCGGGAACCTGTGTTTTCATGGACGTACTGCCGGGGTCATCGGCGTTGAGTACGGCAGCGGCACCCTTTTTGAGTTGTCTGAGAATTCGGGTCTTGGAAGCCAGATAAGCCGCGTAATCGCCGTGGTAATCGAAATGGTCATGAGTCACATTGGTCACGACGGCCGCATCGAGCATCGTTCCGGCGCAACGGCCTTGATCGAGAGCGTGGCTCGACAACTCGACGGCTGCGTAACTTGTACGGTTGAGAAGCATCGCCGCCAACCACTGCGCCAGCGTCTTGGCATCGGGTGTCGTCATGCCAGAGGGGTCGACGTTGATTCCGTCGCTGTACTCGACCGTCCCCAGTAATCCTACCCGGCTACCCGTCGATTTGAGCATCGAACGAATTAGCCAAGAGACCGATGTCTTTCCATTCGTCCCGGTGACGCCACAAACCTTCATCAACCGCGAGGGATGTCCGGCCAGTGCTTCGCACAACTGGGCGTAAGCGATTCTGACATTGGGAACGACGCACTGTGCGATGCTCACTCCGGCAAGCGGGTTTTTGACTAACAGCGAAGTGGCTCCGCGCCCGATCGCTTCTTCGACGAACTGATTGCCATCGACGTTCATTCCAGCAATAGCTGCAAATAACGAATTCGGCTCGCACTCGCCGCTCTTTTCCGTCGCATCGCTCACATGAATGTCTGCGCAACCGACGAAGCTGGACTGCGGCAACAAGTGACGCAGGCTCACCGGCAATCGTAGTTTTGGCAACGCCAATGACATCTCGAGAGGCCTCCGTGCCTCGTGCGCAAGATGGACCAATTCGCGAGAGGCTCGCGAAACGGTGCACTCCACTCAACAAGTGAAAATCGCTCGCTGAGAGATACGGGAATTTGATGTTTTGAACGAGAGATTGTTTTCAGCGTGACGCTGAAGATGGGGTCTTACAATTTCTGACCGGCGTGTAGGTGTGACCGATCGGCCGGCATTCTCGCGATTTGCCAAAAACGGTCAACCCGACTTTGAAGGTTTTTCTGCATCCTTGTAAAGGTTACACGCATCGCCGCCGACTCGCCTTGCCCCCTGATCGTGACGATCCCGCTTGCCTTCCCACCGCTCGTCGATGGACAGCGAATGTCCCCGATAGCTCTTGTCGAATGCGGTGCCTTTTCCTATTTAGCAGCGAACCCGGTTTTACGGAACATCGGCGGATAACAGGACCATCGTACTCATGTCAAATGGCACACACCCAATCGACGTCTCAATCTGTATCGTCAATTGGAACGGGCGGGAATTGGTTCGAGCCTTGCTCGATTCGATCGAGGACACGTGTGCTGATCTTTCGGCTGAAGTGATCATCATCGACAACGCGTCGACCGACGGCGCGCCGGACATGATTGAAGCGGACTTTCCGTCCGTCAGGCTGGTCCGGAACACTGACAACGTCGGATTTGCCAGAGCGAACAATCAAGCGGCCGACCTGGCAAACGGACGACTCCTCTTTTTCCTGAACAACGACACCGTTCTCAAGCCCGATTCGCTCGGACGGCTCGTCCGTTTCCTCGATGAGCACCGTGAAGCATCGGCTGTTGGCCCAAAGTTGGTCGGCGCCGATGGAAGTGTGCAGGCATCGGTTCGCAATCACTTCACGCTGGGCGCGGTACTACACCAAATTCGGTTGTCGCGCTGGACGGGGCTGTTCAACCGCGCTTACCGCAGATACGCGGCGACCGATTTCGATTACTCGCTGACTCAGGCCGCGACCCACATCGCAGCGGCGGCTTTGTTAGTGCGGAACCGGCATTTCGTCGAATGCGGCCGATGGGACGAGTCGTTTCAATTTAGCGTGGAAGACGTCGACCTGAACATTCGCCTCGGGAAACTCGGCCCGATCTATTTTCTGGCCGAGTCGACCGTCATTCACTACGGCCGCATCAGCTCCAAAGCGAACAACGCCTTTGCCTATCGCGGCGAAAAACTGGGCTTTGCCCGGCTGTTGGACAAACATCATCCTTGGAAGAGTAGTGCTCTGCTCTACAAAACGATGTTGACCGCCGATCTCCCGTTCCGCATCGTGATTCTGGGGCTGGAATTTTGTTGGCAAAAAGCCGTCTCGCGGCACGGCAAAGCACGCCGTACGTTTGATCGGTTCATGGCGGCGTACGCCTTCATGCGACACGATTTGCGACGGTTCTGGGCATCATGACGGTCAGCGGCGTGTGCGACGGTGCCGACGCGTCATTCGTGAAGCGAACGAGCGACACATTGTTACTGGCGTCGGCAGAATCCTGTCCCTTGTCGAACGAAATGCGCGGCACACGCCGGCACCACCGCACGCAAGCGTCGATACACCTGATGGCTCCTAGTCCCGACACGCTTTGATTTCGCCGACGATCCTTCGATAATCGGGCGAAGATCGCTCAAGCTGTTCTCGTGGCGAATACACGGCCCGATCAGTCGGCACTCTCGCTGCCTCGCCGGTTAAACCGACCGACCCAAAGAATGGAAGAAATCACTTGGACGACCCATTCGACGCGATTTTGATTGTGGGATTCGGCGGCCCCGAGAAACGGGAGGATATCGTTCCGTTTCTCGAGAACGTGCTCCGCGGGCGAAATGTCCCCCGGGAACGCATGCTCGAAGTCGCCGCGCACTATGAACGCTTCGACGGAATCAGCCCCATCAACCAGCAGGTCCGCGATTTGATCGACGTTCTCCGCACAGAACTCGACACGAACGACGTGCACCTCCCGATCTACTGGGGAAACCGAAACTGGCACCCCATGCTGCCGGACACCATGCAACAGATGGCCGATGCGGGCGTGAAACGTGCATTGGCTCTCGTTCTGTCGGCTTACAGTTCGTATTCGAGTTGCCGGCAATATCGAGAAGATATCGAGCGTGCGCAATCACGCGTGGGCGAATCTGCACCGACCGTCGAGAAGATCCGCGCCTTCTATAACCACCCGGGATTCGTCGGCGCGGCAGCCGAAAACCTCGATGCCGCGCTCGAGCACTTCACACCCGATGAACTTACTGACGTGCACGTTGCCTATACGGCCCACAGCTTACCCACGGCAATGGCCGATGCCTGCGACTACGTTTCCCAACTGAGCGAAACATGCCGGCTTGTCTCCGAAGAGGTTGGAATTGACGCAGATCGCTGGAGACTCGTCTATCAAAGTCGTAGCGGACGTCCCAGCGACCCGTGGCTCGAGCCGGATATCTGTGACCATCTTTCACAGCTCAGTCAACGGGGAATACGCAATGTCGTCGTGATGCCGGTCGGTTTTTTGTCAGACCACATCGAGGTTCTTTATGACCTCGATGACGAGGCGCGGCGAACCTGCGTAGAACTCGGCATGAAGATGGTCCGCGCCTCGACCGTCGGTACACATCCGCGGTTCGTCTCGGCACTACGCGAGTTGATCTCTGAACGTCTCAGACCCTCGACGCAACGGATCGCCGTCGGCCACTTCGAAGCCGCGCCGGACGAATGCCCACTCGACTGCTGCCCGGCACCGCCTCGTGCACCGCACCGCCCACGCGTGGCCGGCTCGTCATGACTACGATGCCAGTGTTGCTGAATCGTCGCTCTGGTGCGAGCGGATGAGACGCTGGCACGTTTCGAAATACGACAGCGTGCAGACGTTAAAACGGCTGTTGTCAAGGCAACCGTCAGCCGGACTTCTCCCGAACCGATTCAAGCAGCGCGTGGCTTTCGTGATCACCGGTGACGATCTCGAATCCGAGATCTTCGACCATCTGAAAATCTTCACCCGCCGGTTGACCGGCCGTCGTCAGATAGTCGCTGACGAACAGCGAATTCGCCGGATAAAGGCCCATCGCCTGCATCGACCGCAGGTTGACCTCCCGGCCGCCGGCGATGCGGATTTCGGTATCGGGATGGGCGAAGCGGAACAGACACAACACTTTGAGGCAATAACGCGGATCGAGTTCATCGACCGACTCGAGCGGTGTGCCGTCAATGGCGTTGAGAAAATTCACGGGAATCGAATGCACGTCCAGCTCGCGCATCTGCAGAGCCACGTCGGCGACGTCGTCATCCTTCTCGCCCATGCCGACAATCAATCCGCTGCACAGCTCCATACCCGCCTCACGTGAAACGCGGAGCGTCTCGAGTCGATCTTCGAACGTATGCGTCGTGCAGATCGTTTCGTAAAACGCCCTGCTCGAGTTGAGATTATGGTTGATCCGGTTCACGCCGGCGGTGGCGAGCCGCTCTGCTTGCTGCGACGTCAGTAGACCAAGGCAGCAGCAGATGTGCAGCCCATACTCTGATTTGATCTTCTCAACGGTTGAAGCAACGTGCTCGACTTCACGGTCACTGGGACCGCGTCCACTGGCGACGATGCAATAGGTGCGGGCCTGTGCCTCGGCGGCTTGGCGGGCACCGTCCATGAGCTTCTTTTCGCTCATCAGCGAATAGCGTTCAATCGGCGCGTCAGAGACAATCGATTGCGAACAATAACCACAGTCCTCCGGGCACAGCCCGCTCTTTGCGTTCTTGAGATAGTAAAGATGAACCTTCAACCCGAAATGAGCGCGCCGGACACGGAATGCAGCTGCTAACAGATCGGGTAACTCGACGTCGGGAGCGCGCAGAACGTCCAAAGCATCTTCACGGGTGATCGCACGTCCGTCGAGAACCTGGTCTGCCATCTCGTGCCAGCGGGCAGGGCGCACGCCTTCAACGCATATTTCGTTCATCAAACGCTTCTTTCAGATACAACGGTGCTGAGGATGTCTCTCGATCTATTTGGTCGCGGCTTACCCAGCCGGCGTCATCGCAGCCGGGCTGCCGCCACAGCCGGAACGTGGGCGTTGAGGCGGCGTTTAATGTAACGACGTCGGCAGCAGATGTCCGATCGCTCTCAAGCGGGCAAGCGCGACTGCGGGACGTCACACTGTAACGCGAACACGCATCGGCTCACAAGCCAGCCTTAGGCGTCTGGAACAAGTTGCGGATACCTGCCGACACGTCGCGATCAAAAGCTCGCAGCAAGGTCGTCCCGGACGAGTCGCGGGGAAAAATTGCCTAAGAATAAGCCACTTGAAGCGGGGCGTGGGCGATCATCGCTACTTGTCCTTAACGGCGACCCTCACCCAATCGGGTTCGACTTCGCCGTTGTCGATTCGCTTGAGCGTCAGCTTCTCGTCGGTGAATTCGAGGATGTCGTATGTGCGGATTTCGCCGTAGATGGACGTGATGTAATCAATCATGTCCGCCGGATGACCACCCGTCGTTTCCATCGTGAGCTTGCCATCGTGGAACCACCATTTCAGGTCGAACTTCAGCTTCGAGCCGACGATGTATTGGCGATAATCATCGAGCACCGCGTTCACCGTGGCCGTGCCGTCTTTCATCACCTTGAGCACGCGTTTGCCGTTGTCGTACGTCTCCCACGTGCCGAGGAATCGATCTTGGTGAGCATCTGTTTCGCCAGTCTTCGCAGTCGCGACCGGAGTTCTTGCCTCGACGGGCGCATTGGGATCAGCACTCTTCGAATCGTGAGCCGTTTCCCTGGGATTTTGAATCTCTTCGGTCGACGCCGGCTTAATGCTTAGCGTTTCAAGCGCGGCGGTCTTGTTTACTTCTGTCGGCTTGTCGGTGACGGGAGCCGCCTGGGCGGTACTTCCACCACCAACTCCGTCGGCAGCTTGCTGTTGGCACCCGCCGGCCAAGCCAATGAGTAAGGCGGCCACGGTCGCGTATGTCATGTAGCGACCGGTACGATCCTTCGAACCGTTTTTCCCAACTCTAAGCATGAAATCCCCTTCGCGTGCTCGCCGTGGCCGTGAGCCAAGTGAAAACTCTCTGACGTGAAATGTCTATGTGATGCCGTCAGAGCGGCTGACCGTGCGAGACCCGCTCGTCGGACAGCTCCCGGCAATCGTACACGACTTGACACGCCCGACGCGAGACCAGTTTGGCCTGAAAGACGCCGGCGAAGCAACGATCTGGCGGTCTCGACGAACGCGGAAACCCTCCAACGGTGAACGAGAATCTGGCCCCAGGCGAGACGCGAAAAGACCGATGCGGCCCGACATCAATATCCTGCCGAAACCGTGCGTCCGCTGGCTTTCTTGGCAGCCGCGTGAAACCGAAAATGCTCGGTCCCCAATACGTCGGACAAGTCGTGCCGGAGTTTCATGCCGCAGGAGACGCACAACGCATTCGGGGTCGTCATCACATATCGCAGGCGTTCTTCGGGATTGCTCGCATTGGCAGCATCGACCAACAGGCGAACTTCCGTTTTCCCCGGATACTTGTGCAGGATGTCGCGGACCTGGACCATCTGGTGTTCGGTGTGTAATCCCCGCTGGAATTTGATCGCCAACAGATCGGTCAACTCGCGCTCGACGTCGTCTTGCGTCATCAGACGGTCGACGATGACGTTCGGCTCACGCCCGCGTCGGTCGACTTTGCCTTTCACGTAGCAGATGGCATCCGGCTCAACCAAATCACCCTGACGAGCGAATTGCTCGGGCCACATGATGCAGCGAACGATCCCCTGGGGGTCTTCGAAGTCGAAATTCACGTAGCGCGTGTGACCGTTGCGGCTCGGCTTTTTCGTCGCCGACCGCTTGATCGACGAGATCATGCCGGCGAGAAAAACCTCGGCCTTGTCGTCGAGGTCTCCAAGATCGACGGTCGTGTGCGTTGCGTAGCGCCGGAACTGAGCCTCGTTTTCCGTGAGCGGATGAGACGTCAAATAAAACCCGAATACTTCCTTTTCCGCTTGCAACATCTTGGCGTGCGACCAATCAGGGGCTTCGGGTAGCGACTGTGTCACACCGTCATCGGTGGAATCTTCGTCATCGCCGCCGCCGAACAGACTTTTCTGTCCACTTTGGCGGTCGCGCTGGATCGCAATCGCCGCTTGAACGGCTCGATCGACCACAAGAGTGTGCCGTTCTCGATTCCCGCCGAGACCGTCCAACGCGCCGGCTTTGATCAGAATTTCCAACACAGATCGCGTCAACGCCTTCGGATCGACGCGTTCGGTCAGATCAAAAATGTCGCGGAAGGGGCCGTTGGCTTCACGTTCGGTCACAATAGCGCCAACAGCCTGCTCGCCGACGCCCTTGATGGCCGCCAATCCGAACGTGATCTTTTCGTCGGTAATTCCAAACTCGACCTCGCAGGTGTTGACGTCGGGCGGCAAAACTTCGATTTCCATCCGGCGGCAATCGTCAATATGCTCGGAAATGCGGTCCGAGCTCTCCATGCCGCAGGAAAGCAGAGCCGCCATGAAGTCCCGAGGATAATGCGCCTTCAGGTAGGCCGTCTGATACGCAACCGCGCCGTAGGCGGTCGAATGCGACTTGTTGAAACCGTACCCAGCGAATTTGCCGATGAGTTCGAACAACGCGACGGCCGTTTTTTCGTCGAGCCCGTTTATCAGAGCGCCGGCGACGTATTCATCGCGAAACGCTTTAATCGTTTTTTCCTTCTTCTTGCTGATCGCCTTGATACACCGATAGGCAGACGACAGTTCGATGTTGCCGACGCGGTTGAGAATCCGCATGACCTGTTCCTGGTAGACCATCACGCCGTAGGTCTCGGCCAGAATTTCGTCGACGATGGGATGCACCTTGGGCACTGGCTGTCGGCCATGTTTGACGTCGACGTACGTCATGACCATGCCCCCTTCCAGCGGGCCGGGGCGGTAGAGGGCCGATGTCGCGATGATGTCGTTGAAGCAATCCGGCTTCATCTTCGTCAGCAGATCGCGCATGCCGCCGCTTTCCAACTGGAAGATGCCCTTGGTTTCTCCGCGTTGGAGCAAAGCGTACGTCTCGGCATCATCCAATGGCAACTCGATAGGGTTGATATCGATTCCGCGGTGTTTGCGCACGCTTTGCACAGCCTTGTCGAGAATCGTCAGGTTGCGCAACCCGAGGAAATCCATCTTGAGCAGACCGATCATTTCGACCGTGGGACCGTCCCACTGCGTCAGCACGTCCTCTTTACCGGTGATCGTCTGGAGGGGGATCAACTCCGAAAGAGGCTCATCGGCGACAACCACGCCGGCGGCGTGAGTGCCGGCGCTACGGGCCAAGCCTTCCAAAGCCTGCGCGATTCCGATCATCTCGTTGATCTCGGGATCTTGTCCGCAGGCATCGGCAAGGTCGGCGCTTTCCTTCAGCGCATCCTTCAACTTGATGTTCAACGTTTCGGGGATCATCTTGCAAATCTCATCGACGCGCGACAGCGGAATCGAAAGAGCCCGGCTCACGTCGCGGATGGCCGCTTTGGCCTTGAGCGTGCCGAACGTGCCGATCTGGGCGACGTTGGCTTCCCCGTATTTCTGTTTCGTGTAGTCGATGACCAATTGCCGGCGATCCCGGCAAAAGTCGATGTCGATATCGGGCGGCTCGTTTCGGCTGGGGTCGAGAAACCGCTCGAAAAGCAGGTCGTACTTCAACGGGCAGACGTTGCTCAATCGGAGCAGATAAGCCACGATGGCGCCGCACGCCGAGCCTCGCGCTTGGCACGGAATTCCGTTCTCCTCGGCGAATCGCACGAAGTCCCAAACGATCAAGAAGTAGCTGGCGTACCCCATTCGCTCGATGACGTCTAACTCGTACTTGAGGCGTTCCCGGTGAACGTCGCTGATCTCGTCGCCATACCGCTTGATGAGCCGTTCCTCGCACAACTCGCGGAGGAACTCCGTGTCCGTTTTTTCACCGGGCGGTGTAAACACCGGGTAGTGCTTGGCGTCCAGATCGAGGTCGATATCGACCCGATCGGCGATCTCTTGCGTGCGAGCGACGGCTTCGGCATGTTCCGGAAACGCTTCGTACATTTGATCGACGGTGCGCACGAAAAACTCGTCGCCCGTCATCTTCATACGCTTTTCGTCGCTGCGTACGCTTCGCGTGTTGACGCACAACAGAACGTCGTGCGCGTTGGCGTCGTCTTGTTCGAGGTAGTGCGCGTCGTTCGTTGCGACTAGCGGTAGGCCCATCGCCTTTGCGATGTCGATCGTACCGTCGGCGCATAGCTTTTGAATGTCGAGCCCGGCGTTTTGGATTTCCAAATAGAATCGATCGCCGAAGACTTTCTCGTACCAAGCCGTCAACTCGCGGGCTTCGTTCATCCGGTCGCCCAAAATGAGCTGTGAGAGCTCACCCGCCGCGCAGCCGGAGAGGCAGATCAACCCTTCGCTGTGCGCTTCGAGCAGTTCTTTGTCGATCCGAGGCTTGTAGTAGAATCCTTCCAGATACGCGACCGACGCCATTCGCACCAGGTTCTGAAACCCGGTGCGATTCATTGCCAACAGCGTCAGATGGAAGCTGGCTTCCTTCATCCGCGAGGCGTTGCGCTCTGTCCGTTTTTGCGGCGCGATATACGCTTCGTAGCCAATGATCGGGTTGATTTCGTGCGATTTGCACGTGTTGTAGAATTCGATGGCCCCGTAGAGGTTCCCGTGATCGGTGATCGCGACGGCGTTCATGCCGTTGTTCTTCACCTTTTTGACCAGGTCGGGAATGCGGTTGGCACCGTCGAGCAGGCTGTAATGCGTGTGACAATGCAGATGGGCAAACGGGCGAGATTCGGTCATAGCACTCCTTCACTCGGTCGGTCGTTCCGTCATGGTGATTCGTCTTAAGCGGCTATTCTAACACGCCGGCACGTCGGCTCCAACGAACGGCGGGCGGCTTTCGCTGCGATGCCTGGAAGAATACACGGCTTGCCGACAAACGCAGGTCAGCGAGCGGCCACAGCGTGCGTTTTTTCGAATTCCGCTGAAAAATGCGTCGAGTTTCATCGCGACCGTTTTCTGACGAAGGTCCACTATTCTCGGCACGTCGTGATCACGCCTATTAAAACGAAACCGCCTTTTCGGAATACGTGACAAAACCAAAATCCTTCGGCGAATGAAACTGGGGCGATTCGGTGCTGCCGGGCGACCACTGGCTGAATTGTTGATTCGTCTCGCCGCCGAGCCGATTCAAGTTGAGTCTCCACACGTCGCCCGAGCGGGGCGGCGTATGGACGGCGACATCGGCGAAGCTCGCAAACGGAATGGCTACCTCGAGAATCCACTGTTTGTCGACGTCGCTGTCGTCGTTGAGAGTGCCGGACACCTGCGTGGCAACCTTCATCCCCTCGGTCCGCCACCGCTCTTTAGACTTGGAACCAAGACCCTCGGGATGGTGCCCTTCCAAGAACGCCGCGTTGACGTTCATTTCAATGTTGAAGTAATTCTCGGGCGCCTTCGGGTTCGGCGCCGTGAACACTTCCACACAATCGTCCCGCCACACGCGGCTCCCACGCTCCGTCCGCGTCGCATGAATATGCGCGTCCTCGCAAACATAGCCTACGTAAAGATAGGTTTCGTCCCACAACAACTTGGCAACGGTCTGCTCTTTCTTGCCCGATTCGTACCAGGCAAACTGGAAGTCCCCCACGCTCTCGGCCGCCGCCCACGCCTTTTCGTCGAGCTTGCCGTCGATCTTGATGGGAGTCGGAGTTCGAAGAATCGTATACCGGGGTTTTTCGTCAGCCGGCGACGTGGATGGGGCGCATGCACAAAGTAGCGCCGACATGACAACTGATGAGTGGCGAATCACGGATTGCACCTTTTCGATTAGGAAGCCAAGAATAACGCGGCGAGCACTGATGCCCGCTCGAATCCATCGTACACGATTGGCATCGACGAGCAAATTGGGCGTGGGCGAGTTGTAGTGCCTGACGTTTTTCATATGACCGCCGGGGTCGGTTTACAGCATTCAGAAGCCAATAGGATTACAATGAGCTCTCGCAATTCTTGATCCGACGTCAATGATCGAGCATTTTGGGACAACCGTTGTGCAGGCGGAAGGTTGGGTGTCAAACGGGCCCTACGGGACTCACGGAGAGAATGTTGATGGAGTTCAAGAATTCGTATCCTCAATTGTGTGTAGATGATGTGGACCGTCTACAGTCGTATCTGCAATTCAGCTTCAGCGAACAGTATCGCCAATTCTTGCTGCGGTCCAACGGCGGAACACCAGAAAAACAAATGTTTCCAACCGGGCTCAACGAATGCCCCGAGAGCGTTGTGGATTTCTTCTGCCATGTAGACACAGGAAACATCGAAACGCCGGATGACGCACATGCATTTTCGATCTCATTCAGTCAGCATGAGTATGGCGTGTTCATCCCCGATGATTGTGTTATAATTGGCTTCTGTAATCGTGATGATCCATTGTTTTTGAACCGTTCCGGAGAAGTCTGGATGAAGCTCTGCGAAGATCCGGATGAGACGACTCCAGGCGAACACTGCTACCGCCTGAGCCACAGCTTTGATGAGTTCATTGCATCGCTCTATAAATTCGATTGGAAGAATGAAAAGGAGAAATCGTAGGGTCACCACGTGACGTACCCTGCACGCAGCTCCGTGTGTTTGGCGTTGAGTGTCGTCAGCAGGGCGGCGGGGTCTGTCCGCAGGACTGGCCCCGTTTCGTGATCTCCGGGACCACACTTCGTTTAGGCCCCGCCACCCGACGGCCGAAACTCACGTTCGACTGCTGTTCCAGCCGAGGGGTTCGCGGCTTTGTTTCCAATCGGGTGGAATGCCGGTCGGACCTACGCTCATAGCAACGATCCCACCGATGATGGCGCACGTTGTATCGATGTCGCCGCCGACTCGGGCGGCTGTCCACATCGCCTCGCAGTAGTCGTTCAGAAAGGCCGCAGCCATCCAAATACAGAATGGCACTGTGTCGTGAGCGCTGATCTCGTGCCCGCTGCCGACTTGTGAGGCAATCGTGAACGCCCAGGTATCGAGAGGATACGTAGCCACCCATTCGAGTCGGCGACGAACTTCGCTTTGATCGATCTTGGAGATGACCCAAGGGATCAACTCTTCCGCTGGTTGCGAGTCGTATTGCCATGCCCAGCCTGCCGCCAACGCGATTGCGATGGCGCCGACCTGAGCTTCCGGGTGCGTATGCGTGACTTCCGCTGAAAGTGCGGCTTGCTCGATTGTTCGTTCAACGTCGTCGGCAAACCATGCGCCAAGTGGCGACACCCGCATCGCCGCACCGTTTCCATGTGAGCCGCTTCCACCGAACAATTGTTGGCTCAGTGTTTTCCAACATCCGCCCGCCGCAATATCTTCCAGTAGCCGTCGAGCACCGGCCCCGTACCCACGAGAAGGTTCAGAGCGATATCGTTCGACAAGTCGCCCAGCGAAAAAGTCCTGATCGACGCCTTCGCAGTCACGAAGCGTTTCCGTCAGTGCGATCGCCATTTCCGTATCGTCGGTGTACTTCCACGGAGGTGTCGGAGGGTTACTCGGTTTTGCCTCTGCGGCAACGTGCGGTGAGAAGAACTGCTGGCCAAAAGCGTCTCCAATCGAAAGGCCGTCCAGCGACAAACACGCCCGATCCAATCGATCATTAGACATTTCCACAACCTCAAGTCCGGAGAACGTATGATGCACGCATCGTAAACAAAATGCCCGCACGATACCTGTGTTTAACGAAGTTGATCCTTGTTGACTCTCCCACCGTGCCATCGACGTCGCTAAAATCAACCGGTGACACATGCTTGTTCCTAACCCGGTTAGCGGCAGGGTGGCGGGGTCTGTCCGCAGGACTGGCCCCGTTTCGTGATCTCCGGGGCCACACTTCGTTTCGGCCCCGCCACCCGACGCAGCTTGATTTCCGGTTCATTCTCCCACGCGGTCATCGACGTCGCTAAGATTGATTGGTGGCGCATGCCAGCGGCTACGCCAGTTCGCAATCTGCAACACAATTTCAAGTCCGACTTGAGGAGACGCTAATGCATCACCGGCTCTACGTGTTTGTCGCGATCGGATTTTCCCCGATGCCGGCCGCCTCGGCTTCCGAGCCGGTTTCTGTCGATGAAGCGGCGACTGCGCTGAAACGCGGGGCCGAGTTCTTTCACACGCAGGTCTCGATCCAGGGCGGCTACTTGTGGCGATACGCGTCGGACTTCTCAGAACGTGAAGGCGAAGTGCCCGCCTCACCTACGACGGCTTGGGTGCAGCCACCGGGAACGCCGAGCGTCGGCTCGGCTTACTTGACCGCGTACGAACTTACGGGGGACGGTTATTATCTCGACGCTGCGCGGGAATCGGCGCTCGCGCTCGTCCACGGTCAGTTGGAGTCGGGCGGCTGGGACTATCGTATTGTGTTCGACACTGCCGAACGAAAACGGTTCGCGTATCGCGCCGATGGAGCGTCACGCCCTGCGAGCACGAACCAGAACAAAAAACGGCGAAACACGACGACTCTCGATGACAATACGACACAAGCGGCGCTCAGCTTTTTGATGCGCGTCGACCACGCACTGAAATTCGAACACACCGAAATCCACGAAGCGGCCGAGTACGCGCTCGCTTCGCTGCTAGCGGCTCAGTACCCCAACGGCGCCTGGCCTCAGCGATTCGACGCCCCGCCTGATGCCGAGCGATTTCCGGTCAAGCGGGCTTCCTATCCTGATTCGTGGTCCCGCAAATACCCGAACAAGGATTACCGCAGCTATTACACGTTCAACGACAACACGATGGCCGACATGATCGAATTGATGTTTTTGGCGGCAGAAATCTACGACGAGCCGAGATACGACCGCGCCGGCCGGCGCGGAGGCGATTTCATTCTGCTCGCTCAGATGCCGGAACCACAACCCGGATGGGCGCAACAGTACGACGCCAAAATGCACCCCGCCTGGGCCAGAAAGTTTGAGCCGCCGTCGGTCACCGGTGCCGAATCGCAGCGCGTCATGGAAACGTTGTTGCGATTGTTCGAGTTGACGGGAGACCGGAAGTACTTGGAGCGGCTGCCCCGTGCGCTCGCCTATTTCCGGCGTTCCCAATTGGACGACGGGCGACTGGCGCGATTCTTCGAATTGAAAACGAATCGGCCACTGTACTTCACGAAGGACTATCGGCTGACGTATAGCGATGCCGACATGCCGACGCATTACGGCTTCAAATCGGGCAATCGGCTGGACGAAATCTCGGCGAGGTTCGAACGACTAACGGCAACGACCGAATCTCAAAAACATCGAGCCACTGCGTTTCAAAAGCCGAATCGACCCATGATGTCCGAAAAGCTAACCGCTAAAGCTCAAAAACTCGTACAGACGCAAGACGAGCGTGGCGCGTGGGTCGAACCGGCCCCGAATCGGGCACGCAGCAAAATACCCACAGGAACGCCGTCGCTCGGTTCCCGTACGTTCGCCGCCAACGTCGTGGCACTGGCCCAATACATCGCGGCCTCTTCGCCCAATGCGTCAGCTCTTTGACGGAAGCTCCGTTCGCGTAGACAGTGATTCGTAAAGCAACAAACCACCCACAACGTTTGGACCATCGCTCATAAGGTGAAGCATGCCTCCGACTCGCGACGAACAGGAAGAACACAAAAAAACTCCGTGGACGTTTTTGCACGTCAACGACAGCCACATGGGCACGCCTCGCTCGTATCGTTTTCGCCCGGCGATCAATCGTCGGTGGGCGGCGATCAAGCAGCAGATGGCGGCCGTCGATGCCGAGTTCCTCATTCACGGCGGCGACTTGACGCGTGACGGTGAGATTCACGAATTCGAATACGTGCAAGCACGCGACGACCTTGACACGCTGCCGTTTCCCACGTTCGCCATTCCCGGCAACATGGACGTCGGCAACAAGCACGCGAGCGAGAATGGCGTCAAACGCAAATGGGCCGAGCGGGGCCTTGACTGGTGTGACCCGGACTTGAACATGACCCCAGAGCGGCTCGACTTGTTCGCGTCTTATTTCGGTCCGATCCATTGGACGTTTCTGTATCGTGACGTCCGGTTCACCGGTTTCTTCGCCGCGGTTGCCGGTTCGGATCTGGTGCACGAACAACGGTTTTGGCGGTTGCTCGAACGGCTCCCGAGTCTCCCGGCCGCCCGACATCACGTGGCGATGATGCACTATTGGCCGTTCATCGAACATCCCGACGAACCGGCGTGGGACTTGACCAACGGCGACCAGTACGACAACTGGTATTTTTCGATCGACTTGCCTCACCGAAAACGACTTTGGAATCTTCTGCGAGCCGCCAAGGTCGACATTCTGTTTTGCGGACACGTACACACGGGCCGGCCGGTGCAAGTTGTGGACGGAATCCGCCTGTACCGCACATGCGCGGCGGGCAACACGGCTCAGCTGGCCGAGCGGTGGGAAAAAGCCGACACGCGGTACGGCTTCCACCGCTGCACCGTGAGCGATTCCGGCATCGACGTGACCTTCGTTCCCGGCGACGATCAATGCGATGAATTCGAAAGCTACGGCCCGATGGGCCATCCCCACGCCGGCCAGCGCGACTACTCGATCGCCCGCGAACAGCCTTCACTGGGAACCGACCTGTGGGAGCAAAGACCTTGAGTATCCCCACGCGGGCTTCTGGGTAGTGTGCTAACTTGAATTGGTCCCCACGAAAAACCGCAAGGTCTCCCTAACCGGAATTCAATTGGGCTCGGCGACTCCTGGCTACGCAACTTCTCGGCCAGTTTTGGGTACTATCACGTCAGTATGAACACGATCCGAAAACTCCACTCCCCGTGGGTCATCGTCACGTTGCTGCTGGCGTCGTACGCGGCGTCATACTTTGCCGTTAGCGAATACGCTCCCGGGCCGTCGTCGCCAATAACAGGTCTTTCGATCGGCTTCGCATTTGCACCGCCGGGAAAACGCATAGTCACACATCGGTGGAGCACGCGCCTGGTCAAGCACGAATGGATGGTCGATTTCTACCGGCCAATGAGCTATTTCGAGTCAAAAGTGCGGCGCGAGACGGTCATAGTCACTACTTCTTCGTACGTTGACGACGCCTGAGGGCGTCTACGCACACGTCGCTTGCCGTTCGCTGAATACTCCAGATACAATCACCTCAGCATGGATACGAACAGGAAACCCGTCCCTCCGTGGATCGTCGTCGCGTTGCTACTGGCGACGTACGTTGGATCCTACTTTGCGTTGGGCACGTACGTCCGCATAACGCTGGTGGATGGTCAGACGGCTAGAGAATTGCGCGACCGCGTGTTCACAAATCAAGGGATGACCGATATCTACCGGCCGATGTTCTACGTCGAGTCGAAGGTGCGTGGAAAGACGTTGGGTGTGTGGCATTGTTACGCCATTCCCGGTTCGATGAGTGCGGTTCCGCACAACTCCCGTGCCACACTTTAAAAACCCGGTTTCGAATTCGGACACTACCGGCTCCCGTGGATCCATGCCGCTGATCGCAGACAACCGCCGTTTCCTGGCGGCCAAATTCAGCAGGGCGGAACCGTCGACAGAATGGTAGAATGCGTCTATGAACGTCGATTCGTCCAAGTTTACGCCCCCCAGCGGCAATCGATCTTTCGCGACGACACAGTGGAGCGCCGTGATGGCCGCCGGTGATCCGGATTGTGACGACGCCCGTCAGGCGTTGACTTATCTGTGCGAGACCTATTGGTACCCGCTCTATGCTTACGTTCGCCGGCGCGGTCATTCGGCCGAAGACTCGGCTGACCTCACTCAGGCGTTCTTTGCTCGGCTGCTCGAAAAACCGTTCCTGCAGTCCGCCGACCGCGAACGGGGCCGGTTTCGGTCGTTCCTGCTGACGATCTTTAAGCGATACCTGTCGAATGAAAACGATCGGCGGCAGGCGCAAAAGCGAGGTGGCGGGCTCAAACACTTTTCCATCGACGTTGAGGCGGGCGAAAAGCGTTATCGCTTCGAGCCAACCGACGACTGGACGCCGGAGAAATTGTATGAGCGTCGCTGGGCGTTGACGTTGTTGGATCACGTCATGGCCCGGCTCGAACAGGAATACGCCGACAAGAACAAAGGCCCGCTGTTCGAACAATGCAAGCTTTATCTCACTGGCTCGGACGATGCGGCCGCCTATTCCGAAATCGCTGGTCGGTTGGAGATGTCCGAATCGGCTCTGCGCGTGGCCGTGCACCGCATCCGCGGTCGGTATCGGGAACTCTTGAACCAGGAAGTGTCGCAGACGCTCGGTCAGCAGGAGACTGTCGATGACGAGTTGGAATACCTGCGGTCTGCGATTCGCGGTCAAAATATGAGAAATGTTGTAACAGACCCGAAAAAAATCGGAAGTAAGGGATGAAAGGCAATTCCGATACATGGGAGCGGGTGAAATGATTGATTTGACGGACTGCCCGGTGTGTGGTTGTGAGCTGCTGCCCGATTCCCCGGCGGGACTGTGCCCCGACTGCCTGCTCAAACAGGGGTTCAGCGACCGTAGCCGTGCCGCAGCTCCCGGTGACGGAAGCGCCTTTGCCCAAACAACTCCCCAGCCCGGACGATTCATCCCACCGGAGCCCGAACATCTGGCGGCTCACTTTTCGAATCTTGAGATTCTCGAACGGATCGGTCACGGAGGGATGGGAGCCGTCTACAAGGCGCGGCAGATCAAGCTCGACCGGCCCGTGGCGCTGAAAATCATGCGCCCCGAATCGTCCGACGATCCCACGTTTGCCGAACGGTTCAATCGTGAAGCCCGCACGCTGGCTCGGCTCAACCACCCGAACATTGTCGCCGTTCATGACTTTGGCGACGTGACCATCTCGCAGACAGAGGCTGAAGACGGAAAGCCATGCATCCTGTATTACTTTGTGATGGAGTACATCGACGGCGCCAACTTGCGGCAACTGATCCAGACCGCCGACATCCAACAAGAGCAGGCGCTGGCGATCATTCCCCAGGTTTGCGACGCACTGCAATACGCGCACGACGAAAACGTCGTCCACCGGGACATCAAGCCGGAAAATATTCTCGTCGACAAGCTGGGCCGCGTGAAAATTGCCGACTTCGGTCTAGCCAAGCTGGCCGCGCCGTCGCCCGAGGATTTCACGTTGACCGGCACGCATCAGGTGATGGGCACGCCGAGTTACATGGCGCCCGAGCAGATGTCCGGTTCACGGCTCGTCGACCACCGGGCCGACATTTATTCGCTGGGCGTCGTGTTTTACGAAATGCTGACCGGTGAACTGCCGATGGGGCATTTCGAACCGCCGTCGAAAAAGGTGGCGATCGACGGACGCCTTGACGAAATCGTACTACGTTCGCTGGCCAGCGAGCCGGAACGCCGATATCAACAGGTCAGCGAAATCAGCAGTCAGGTGAATGTCGTCCGGGGAAATGCCGCCTATTCTCAGCCGGCGTCCTTTGACAGCGTTTCGGAGCACTGGCCCGGACCGTCGACGATTTTCGAAAACGCAGTCGACCGAGTCGTCGACGGCGTTCGACCAAGTCGACTGCGCCGCGTTCTGGGACACGCGGCAACCCCCAGTGTGTTAGCAATACTGTTGAGTCTGTGTGGCGTTGCCACCCTATTCATTTCGTGGGGTGTGAACTACGGAGGGGCGCAATACATCGAGAGGCGACTATTTCAGCAGCACAGTCACATCCATGCCATCGATCATGTCTGCGGAAGCGCCGCCGGGGTCATCCTTTTTGCGCTTGCTCTCCTGCTCATTGCGACCGGCCAGTCCCGCAGGCCGCCCAAATGGCGGCCCTGGGTGATCATTGGCGGGGCCACCGCCGCGCTGGCGTTTCTCGCGACTTATTACGCAGAGGTCTTCGCAAGGGGCGGGTGGCAGATCGACGGCAGCTTTTTTGCGGCACTCGCGATGGGCACCGGCCTGATGCTCGTCGGCGCGTGGGATATGCGACTGTTGCTCTCTATGAATGAGAAGTCAGCTCAACAGATCAAACGACACGTCCCGCTCTCAGATCTCGTCGCTGGCGCGGGAATTGCACATCGTGACGGTGACTCAGCTCTGTACGGCGCCGACTTCCGTCGTTCCGACACACCAATAAGTCATGAACGGCAGCAGGGAACGCCGCTCACAGCCGGTGGGCGTGACTGGGTCACGCTGACCAAGGACCAGGTCGAGAACGACAGCCTCCCGGCGATTTGTATCGTCTGCGGCAAGCCGGCCAGCCAGTGCGCCAACAAGACGTTCTCGTTTTCTCCCGATTGGTTCCATTTGCCCGGTAAAACGTGGGCTGATAAATTCTCGTCCGCCTTCTCCGAGCGCGAGATACGCGTGGCGTGCCCGGTCTGCGCGCGACATCGTAGTTATTGGTCGCGGCTCGTCTGGGTGGCAAGTACCGGTTGGCTGTCGATCGTCCCGCTTGGACTGGTTGGTTACATCGTCGCCTGGGAAGCTTATCCCCGCCATGGTGGTCCTCAGGCAGCCGGCGCGGCGATTGGTGCTTCTGTCGCGCTGACACTCTGGATTGGATCGATCATCTACCTAGCGTCGAATCGTATCCGCGCCGAATCGATCACGAACGACGAGATCCGGCTTACGCGTGTCTCCCCGCAGTTCGCCCGAGCGGTCCGCGAACAGCCCACAGTGAAAGAAGCCGCGACGCCCGATGGTGCCTAGGACCGGTGATTCTTACGCAGCAGTCTTCATCGTGTCCGGCCGTTCGTTGCTCCGCAGAAACTTGGCGTGCTCGCTGATCTTCAGGTACTCGGTCGAGCAAAGCATCCGCCACGACCACCAACAGCTTACCGACAACAGGACGAAGCCCACCGTCCCCCAAATGCGTGCCGCTTCGAACCAATCGGCCTGTAGAAAGCGGCTGTGTAGCAGAACGTTGAGACTCAGCGCGATCAACACGGCATTCAAGGCCCAACCGCGGCAGATGCGGATCCGCGTTCGTCCGTAGTCGTGCATGTCGGCCAGACGATCCGACGTGTTGAAGACGAGTCGGCGGGCGTCCTGATACTCGCGCTTCTGCCCGAAATGGCGAATGCGTAGCGAGTTGCTGAATAGTTTGTCGAACGCGAAATCGGCGGCGCGATCCGAAATGATGCCCAACAAGTAGGCCATCGTTAGCAGCGTCACAAGCACCGGGTAACTCGACAGCGATTCGAGCGAAATCGACTCCACGCCGAACAGGCTCAAGATCAACATTCCCACCCAACAAGCCGCGCCGACTCCAATTACAATCAGTTCGACAAAAAGATTCGTAGTCGTCATTTCGGCTCGCCCGCTGATAAGGATCTACGTTTGCGGGGCGAACGATAGTGTTCCCGCTCAACGTCGTCAATAACGATCTTCGCCGTCTGACCGCATCTGTCCGTACGCGGCGGCACTCTCGTTTTGGGCGGGAACGCTGAACTTTTTTGCACGATGGGTTTCGTGGGGACGAGCGTCGGTTATGCTAAAATGGAGTGCTCAGCCCCGAAGCCGGCGGTTCGTCCTTTTTTGGCGCAGGAGAAATGACCGATGACATTCGATACGCCCCGATCAGCGCGAGCAGCGGCAGCCTGTGGTCTTGTCGTTGTGTTCGTCTCGACCATGTTTGTTGGAGGACGGCACGAGGGGGTTTCAGCAGATACGCCTTCTGAGGCGGCGGCGCTGGCCGCGACAGATCGTACGTCGACAAGCCGGGTTTACCACAATCGTCTCACTCCGATCGAAAATCCCGAGCCGTTGTTGGCGGATTACCCGGAGTTCGTCCAACCGGTCATCGAAAACCGTCGATTCGAGGCGCCGCCGTTGATCGAGGAGCCGGGCGCCGATTTGTCGGTGAGAGCGTGGCGATTTTCGTACAACGCCCGGGGTATCATAGAGGTGCCCAACCACATTCGCGCCGATCGCACGGCGGTCATCATGGTGCATCCCTGGGGTATCGATGATGGACAAGGATGGCGGACGCCCGAACCGGCCGGAGTGGCCGACTTCTGCACTGTCGAGAAAAACCATCTTGCCGGCCGGCACACGGCCGAAGTCATCAACCCGTTGTTGAAACGATTGCGCGAGCGTGTAAACCTGGTGCTCTACAGCATGCGGGGCGGGGAACATCCCGCGCACAAGGCGGTCTACCGCAGCGTGCGGCATCGCCCCGGAGCCAAGGAACGCGAACGGGGTATCAAGGAACTGCACCGCGTGCTGGCAGACTTCGACTATCGCGGCAAACCGCTGCCCGCCGAGTTGACGATTTCCGACGAGCGATCCTTTCAAGATTACTTCCGGCAGTTTCCCGGCATCGACGCCGGCCCCAGGTACAACAACGCCGGCTTTTGGAATCTGCCCACGCCGGTTTGCAGCGACGTCGACGTGCATCCTGATGACGTGGTCTACTACGACACCGACGGCTACGCGGGGCTCAAAGGGTTTCTCAAAGAGCAGGGCGTCAAGCACGTGATATTGACCGGCTACGCCACCGACATGTGCTTCTGCGCGACGACGGCCGGCTACGAACATCTCTCGAAGGACTTCAATGTGTTCTTGGTCGGCGATGCCACTCTGGCCACGTTCCCGGCGAACAACTCACCCCGCTACGCGACGAACGCCCACATTTCTTATGCATCGCTCAATCAGTTTGTGACGCAGTGTTCGTGGATTGAACTCGAGCAAAAACAGTCCGGCGGTCGATGAATGGGCGAAGCGTCTGATGCGGCGCGGTCGGTAGCGCGCCGCGCGCGATTGTTGGAGTAAATAAACTCGGATGGCTCGAAATGCCGATGTAAGTGCGGAGTCCGGCTATGGCTGATTTCCCGTCAATCGACTACGAGCCGCCCAGGTTTCCGGAACCGGAAATGCGGAAGCGCGCGGCAGCCTTTCATGAACTCATGTCAAATCGACGCAGCGTAAGGCACTTTTCGGCCGATACGGTGCCCCGCGACTTGATCGAACTCGCCATTCGAACGGCTTCGACGTCACCCTCGGGCGCGCATCGTCAACCGTGGCAGTTCGTGGCGATCGGCGACGCCGCGATCAAACGGCAAATCCGAATCGCCGCCGAAGCTGAAGAACGCGAGTCTTACGAAGGGGGCCGCATGCCGCGAGAATGGCTCGATGCTTTGGCACCGCTCGGCACGGTTTGGCAAAAGCCGTATTTGGAAATCGCGCCCTGGATCGTCGTGGTCTTTGAAAAACCGTACGACATTACCGAGGACGGGAGCCAACAGAAAAACTATTACGTCAAGGAAAGCGTCGGCATGGCCTGTGGCTTGTTCATCGCCGCTCTGCACAACATGGGACTGGCAGCGCTCACACATACGCCCAGCCCAATGGGATTTTTGAGCGACATCTTGGGCCGCCCGCGCAACGAAAAACCGTACGTTCTCATTCCGATCGGCTACCCCGCCGAACACTGCCGCGTACCCGACCTGAAACGAAAACCGCTCGACGACATTTCGACGTGGGTTTGAACGAAGAGCTTTAGCATAGAGTCACCGGAGAAGCATCATGACGCGACCGGTTGAAATCCGCTGTGGACTTGACCGTGGGGGTGAGCGCGTATCGACGTACGCGCATAAGTCCAAACGACAATCGTCTCCTCGTCCGCAATGACCCGGCTTCACTGGACTGACATCTCGGTGAACACGAATTGGCCGCTCATCAGTCTTCTGAGGCCGCTGACGCAGCGCCGCAATAGTTGCCTCGCCTGAACCCACTTGTTTGCAGTGCATTCGGGGTGTGAGTGGTTACGTTTGCCTCGACCCAGTTGGCCAGTTGATCGATGGAAGAACTCGGCGTACGATTAAGCTGCGTGAAGCTAGGCTCCGTTCGTAGTCGCGGCCAGGTTCCGCAGATCGAGGCCCTCGATCATTCGTTGGCACAGAGGTGTCAAGTATAGATCCTTTCGTGTGGATGAACGTCGTGATGTTCAGACGAGCCATCCTCGACAAAGAAGCCGTTGTTTGCGCACAATCGCTTCGGAGTCATGTGAGGGACGAACAGAAAGGTGCGGGACGATCAGTCATCGAGACCTAGCCGTGCGCCCATTACAATGCCCTATGCGGGAAAGCCTATCCAAAGTAAGGACGAGAGCACATGCGGCCTGATGCACAAGTCAGTCTTCTATTATTGTGTCTGTTTGCAGCGACGGGGCAGGTCTGCCGAGCCGACAAGGCGCCGAGCGCTGCCGCCGATCTTCCTGCGCCATTCACAGCCGCCGAATTCCAGAAGCACGCTGCTTATCTCGCATCGGATGAACTAACTGGTCGCGCGCCGGGGAGCGATGGTTCGGCCAAAGCGGCGACTTACGTGGTCCGGCACTTCGAGCAGTATAGCTTGAAGCCGCTTCAGGCAGACGGTTCCTGGTTCCAAGAATTCCCGCTCAAAGTGGCAAGTCCGGACGCGAGCAAGACCGCAAAGAACATCCTGGCCGTTTTGCCGGGCCAAGGGAACCTGCAACGCGAGGCGGTCGTGGTCTGCGCACACTACGATCATCTTGGAAGCAGATCAGACGGCGCCGAAGGAGAGGATACGATTTACAATGGGGCGGATGACAATGCGTCCGGCGTGTCCGCGCTTCTGTTGATCGCACAGGCTCTCGCGACCCAGAAACACTCGCTAGCGGAATCGCGTCGAACGGTCATCTTTGCTTCGTTCGACGCCGAAGAACGAGGACTGCTGGGGGCCAAGCACTACGTTCAACATCCCCTCTGGCCGCTTGAGAGGACGGCGGCGATAGTCAACTTTGACGGGATGGGGCGATTGCGAATGGGGAAAGTCTTTGCCAGCGATGCCGAAACCAATCCGATGTTGGCCCAGGTTGTTCGGGACGCGGCCCGGCGACGTCGAATTGTCGCCGAGACACGCTTTGGTGGACATGGACGTAGCGACCATGCGGTCTTTCTCGATCGAGGCATCCCCGGGATGCACTTCTTCACAGGGGCGAATAGTGACTATCACCAGGTCACAGACGAGTCGGAACGACTGAATTCCGACGGCGGAGCCACGATCGCGTGGTTAGGATTTGAGGCAATTCGGAGCGCCGTCGCGCATCCTGGTCGGATCGAATATCAGAAACTCAAGCCGAGCTTCGACATGACGTTTGCACTGAATCTCATGCGAACGTTTGGCATCGTCCCGGTCGTGAGTACTCAGGAAGGCCGGTATCCCCAAATCTTGATCGTCGTTCCGGAGAGCCCTGCGGCAAAGCACGGCCTCATATCGGGCGACCAGATCACTGCTGTTAACGGCCTTCGCTTCAATCGTGTCGAGGATGGACTGACGATCTTTCAGCAACTAACTTTTGAGGACGGCGTGCGGATGTCGATTCTTCGCGGCGGCACGAAGGCGGAGGTCAACATTCCCGCATCGTTCTTCGAAGAAATGAGCGGACCAAAGTCAACGCTTCTAGAAAATGGCAAATACGAAGTGCTTTTTGGTTACCAGGCAACCGGGGAAACGAAGACCGTCTATCTTGCCGGCGAGTTCAATGACTGGGAGCCGATGGCACATCGCATGGACGGCCCTGACAACAGCGGCCTATTCACAACACGACTGGAATTGGATCAGGGTGTCTATGAATACAAATTCGTGATCGAAGGCAAAGACTGGAAAGCGGATCCACAGAATCTGTACCAAGTGGGAAAATACAACAACAGCGTTCTGTGGGTCGGAACGCCTCGCAAATAACCTACTGTCTCGCTTGAGTGCCGGTCGCCAGTCGCGTCTTTCGAAACGCCTCCTCACTGTCGAACACATTTTCGGCCTTTTCAAACGATTCGCTGTAGCCCGAGCATCGTTGACCTTCCGAGTGTTGCTATGGCAGCAAAAAACGGGAAGACGAAACAAACTTCGTCTCAGCAAGTGACCCGCTGCCTCCCGGCCGCGATGTTTTTGCTGCTGGGGTTTCTGGCGCTCTCTGCCGTGCAACTAACGGATCTTTCGATCACCGGCAAGCCCACGCGCGATCTTGTGTGGATCATCGGAATCACGCTATTGGCGGTCTACGTTTGGATACGCGCGTTTGCACGCGTCGGCTTTCGCGCGCAGCTTTCAGCGTTGGTTGTTCTTTACGGAGTGTCGCTTGGTCTGTACTGGGCCGTGCGCGTCGACGGCTTTATGGGTGACGGACGCCCGATTGTCGTCTGGCGATGGACGCCGGTGATCGAACGAGAATGGACAGACGATGAGCAAAACGAAGACGGCCTGCACGTGGCAGGCACGGTCGACCTTGTGACCGTCACCCCGTTCGATTACCCCGCGTTTCGGGGAACCGACCGGACCGGCACCGTCCCAACGGTTCGCTTGGCCCGCGATTGGAATGTTCCACCAAAACAGCTTTGGAGGCAGCCTGTCGGACTGGGATGGTCGTCGTTCGCCGTCGTCGGCGACTATTGCGTGACTCAGGAACAACGCGGCGAATATGAGACCGTTGTCTGCTACGAACTGCGTACCGGAAGGGAAGTCTGGAAGCACTCTGACGCGGCGTTTTTCGATGAAGTCACCGGCGGCAAGGGGCCTCGCGCGACACCCACCATCCACGCCGGCCGCGTTTACGCGCAGGGAGCAACGGGTATTCTCAACTGCTTGGATGGAACGAGTGGCGAGCCGATTTGGTCGACGAATATTCTCAAAGACAACGATGCCGAGAACGCTCTGTTTGGCATGTCAGGCTCGCCGCTCGTCGTAAACGGCCTGGTCATCGTCAGTCCCGGTGGCAAGACGGGATCGCTCGCCGCGTATGACCAGCAAACCGGCGCCCGCGTTTGGGCGGGGGGCGACGCCGGCGCGTCGTACAGTTCTCCGCAGTTCGCAGCGTTTGCCGAACGCGATCAGATCCTGAGTTTCAACGCCGAAGGGCTGTTTGGTCACGACGCTGATTCCGGGGAGGTCCTGTGGAGCCACGCCTGGGTCAGCAATCCCGCTGAGAAGAACAACGTCTGCCAGCCCGTCGTTCTGCCGGCTCACGATGATGAGCCTGATCGGGTCTTTATTGCCTCCGGATACGGCAAGGGCTGCGCTCTACTCGACATCGTCGGGAACGGAAGCTCGTTTGACGTTCACCAGCATTGGAGCACGCGGAATCTGAAAGCCAAGTTCAGCAGCGTCGTGAGGCGCGGCCGATACATTTACGGTCTGGATGAGAGGATTTTGGTCTGCATCGACCTGGCCACCGGCAAGCGCTCTTGGAAAGGTGGCCGCTACGGATACGGTCAGCTCGTCCTGGCTGACGATTTACTCATCGTGCAAGCCGAGTCGGGAGACGTCGTTTTGGTTGAAGCCACACCTGAGTTGCACCGCGAGTTGACCCGCTTCGCGGCTCTCGACGATCGAACATGGAACCACCCCGTCGTCACGGGAGATCTTCTCCTCGTCCGCAACGACCGAGAAGCCGCCTGCTACCAACTGCCGCATTCGGAAGGACCGTGAACGACATCTAATTCGCGTTGGGGCGTTTGTTGATCGTGGCTCACGCTCCGAAGGAGCGAACCGAATTGCGGAATTCCTTTCCGGCAGGAGCACTCTCTTGTCGATTGTTGACGTTGTGGAAATCCCGGTAAAACGTTTAGCATGATCGCTGGCCCATGTCACTTGACTTCATCAGTTGAATGAAGGTGGGCCGTCAGAAGAACCAGACACTTTCTGACTCGATGCATGGTGACGTAGCGCAGATACTCAAACAACGTGGTGTATTGATATGGAACGAGACTTAAAAATCACGGCTTACGAGACGTCGGGGCGGCTTGAGCCTAAGCTGTTGGTGAAGATGCCGCCGCAGCGGGCGTGGATCGATGAGTTGCCCGATCAATTCGGCTATCGCTGTTTGCCGATGGTGATCGCCCATCAGAACGGCTGGGCGATTATGAACCCGGCGCCGGTCACCTGCGTTTGGAACGGCGGAACGCGGACGGAAGACCTCGTCGTCGAAGTCGATGCGCCGGTGAAGTTGGCCATGAGTCACTTCGGCTCGGGAATTCTCACGTTCAACGTCCCGTACTTGTTTCGCACGCCCGAGGGCTACAACCTGTGGGCCAAGGGGCCGGCAAACTGTCCGAAAGACGGCATTTCCGCTTTGGAAGGGGTGATCGAGACCGACTGGAATGCGGCTCCGTTTACGATGAACTGGCAGATGACCCGGCCGAATTGCAAGGTGACGTTCATGGTCGGTGAGCCGTTCTGCATGATCGTGCCTTATCCCCGGCACCTCGTCGAGCGGTTCGAGGCTGTCATCCGGCCAATTTCGGCTGATCCCGAAAACGAACGGGCCTACAAAAAGTGGTCGTCGGAACGATCGCAGTTTCTCCACGATCTGAAGGAACCCGGCAGCGAAGCGGCCGAACGAAAATGGCAGAAGGAATATTTTCAGGGCAAAGGCTTCGAAGGCACGAAGTTCGAACAGCACCAAACGCATCTGGACATGGCCGACTTCCAGCGCGAAGAGTGACGGCGAAGAGAGGTCGTCCCAAGACGCCGTCGAGGTGCAAAGCGGACGACGAAACCGTCGAGGATCAGCGCGGACCGCTGACGGCTCTGAACCGAATGCCACAGCGACCCGTGGGCGTTAGCAGATCTCGCGGATCGGCGTGGGGTCGCTGACGAGATGCGCCGGACGGCCTTGCGGCGTGTAGAACACTTTGTCGGGGTTGATGCCGAGTTTGGTGTAGATCGTCGAGACGAAGTTTTCGGGACCCAGAACTCGTTCGACGGCCGAATAGCCTTTGCGGTCGGTCGCTCCAACACACACGCCGCCGGGGGTGCCTCCGCCGGCAATCAAGATCGACATGGCGTTCGACCAATGATCGCGACCCGCCGTTGTTTGACCCGAGAGAGTCGAAAGTTTTGGCGTGCGGCCAAACTCTCCCAGCGCGACAACAAGCGTCGTATCGAGCAGCCCGCGTTCGTCCAGGTCGTTAATGAGCGTGGCCACGGTTTGGTCCCACTTCGGCAGACGTTTTCTCATCCCGGCGAAAATATTGCTGTGACTATCCCATCCGCCGTCGTATACGGTCACGAAGGGAACACCGGCTTCCACCAACCGGCGGGCCAACAGCGTCCGCTGGCCAAACCCGTCGCGAACGTATCGATCGCGGACCTTGTCGTCTTCTTTGGAAATGTCGAACGCTTGTTGAGCCTGTTCCGACGTGATGATGTCGTAGCCTTGACGGTAATATTCGTCCAAGCCCACCACCGGATCGGCGGCCGCTTGTTCGTTGATGCGTTTCATCTTGTCGACAAGCTTTCGCAGGTCGCTGCGTCGGCCGAAACGGTCGGTCGTGAGACCTTTGGGGAGGGCGACGTCACGCACGCGAAACGCATCTTTGTTCGGATCGTCACTCACGACAAATGGAGCATACCGGGCACCGAGAAAGTTCGGCCCGCCGGAGCGCGACATTTGGGGCATCGAAAAATATGTGGGTAGACCGTTGTCTCGGGGATGCTCGTGGGCGACCACCGACCCGATACTGGGATGAAAGCTGACAAACGCTCCACAGCCGACGGGAATGCGTGGCGGAGCCCCGGTCATCATGTAGTGGTTGCCCGCGCCGTGGTTGCCCTGATTGTGGCGGACCGACCGAATCATCGAAAACTTATCGGTCGAAGCGGCGAGTTTGACCATATGCTCCGAAAACAGCATTCCCGGAACGCCGGTGCGAATCGGCTCGAACTCACCACGGATTTCCGCCGGAGCCTCGGGCTTTGGATCAAATGTTTCAAAATGAGTTGGCCCGCCGTCCATCCAGATGAGAATGCAACTTTTTGCCGTAGCGACGGGATTCGTCGAGCCCGCTTCGCCGGCCTGAGCGCGGAACCTGAGCGCGTCGACCAGGCCGCCACCGATGAAAGCACCCAGCCCAAGCTTCAAGCAGTCGCGACGCGTCGTTCCTTCACAGTTGGTCGCGAGGCTCATGGCGGGGTCCTTCTGTGATCAGGTGTGCTGATGCGGGGAAAACTGGCGGGAAGCAGTTGCCGATGATTGACATCGGCGCAAGCTAAGCTGGTTGGTGCTCGATTGTATCAAAGTTGGTGCATATTATTCCAGAGTTGTCGCGGAAATTCCACCTAAGCCGCGCATTCCTCACGCCCGATCAGTCGATGGCGGCCTCGATGGGCCGAAAATGGCGCGCGTCCCCTCAAAGCACGTCATGCGATCCGGATCAGGCGGCGCGCGATGTGATATTTTTAGCACCGAGGCTTCTTAGTCGAGCGTGACGTTCCCGATCCGGCGGGAATAGCCGCGAGGTTCTTATCGTTCGGCCGGACACATAGCGTGTTGATCGGCCGTCCAATGCTCGATGCCTTCGAGCACGCCGGCCGCGAATGCTTGTTGGGCATGGTAAACCGAATTGCTTGTGAGCTGTTTGAGGTCGGCATGCGCGTTGGCGACGACGACCCCACGAAAACCGTGCAGAAACATCCCGCGGTCATTCCCCGAATCGCCGCAAACAAAAACTCGATCCGCAGGCAGCCGCCAGTGATTCGCAAGGAACCGCGCCGCGCTGCCCTTGTCGATGCCGGCCGGAACAATGTCCAGGTCGCGGCGCGAACTATAAATCAGATCGGCGGAGAATCCGGCTGACGTCAGCTTCTGCCGTAGTTCGCCAAGTAACTTCTCCGTCAAGTCGTGGGCGTAGTAGCTAATCTTGAACCGGGATTGGAATTCTTCGGGCTGAAGTTCCAGTTCGTCAACAGAAGCCAAGATGCGGCGAACGGGCAGGGGATCCCAGCTTTCGAATTGTTCCGTCCAGGCGGAAAAGCGTTCGCGTGTGCGGTAATTGCGAATGTCGGTGCCGACGCCGCCTATGACGACGTCGGGCTCGGGCAACGGTGTCGACTCGATCGAATCGACGACGGAATCGAAGAACCGTCCCGAACTGTACGCCAAGATGAAATGACCCTGCTGGACGTCGTACCAAGCCGCAAACTTTTCCAGCGAAGCCGCGTCTCCAATCAACGTCCCATCGAGATCGCTCACGAGTAGGCTTCGACGTTCCACGTCTCGTCCTCCGGCGCAAGAGATGTTGCGACATGCTGAGGGCCGCCATGTGCCGCACGCGTTGGCGTTTCTAGTCGGTGATCGACCGTTTGCAATAAGCCGAGGGCTTGCTGGGCGACGCCGGTCCAAGTGAATCGGGCTCGTGCCTTTTGTGACCCGAATTTGGCCAGTTGATTCGCGACTCGAGGATACTTCAACAACATCGTCACCGCGTGGCCGAATTCCTCGGGATCGAAGGGATTGGCGTAGATCGCTTCGAGTCCCCAATTGACGAGTTCCCACAGGCCTCCTTCGGTCGTGATGACCGTCGGCGTGCCGCAGGCCATCGCTTCGACGGCTGTCATTCCAAAAGGCTCGTAGCGACTGCTGAGCGCGAACACGTCGGCGATGCGATAATAGTCGGCCAGTTGGTCGTCGGGGATGTAGTCGCGGAAGAGAATCCGCTCGCTGATGCCCAGGCCATACGCCAATCGGCGCAGCTCTTCGACCTGTTCGATTTCACGCGACGAGGGTTCGGTCGAACCGACGGCCAACAGCAGTCGCGCGTGTGGAACACGCTCGAAGACCGTCGGCATTGCGCGAATGAGCAAGTCGTAACCCTTGTTGTGTGCCATGCGGCCCAAAGCCATCACGATTGGACCCTCGGCATCGAGATCCCGCTTGAGCGCCGAGCGGGTGGCCGACGACACCGGGAAGAAACGAGTGTCATCGTACCCGGGAGGAATGACCTTGATTTTCTCGCGGGGGACGTCGTAGTCACCGGCGGCGAGGATTTCGCGCTGCTGTGCCGTCGTCGCCAGAAGTACGTCGCATTCGTCGTAAATGACTTTCTCTTCGCGAATGCGCGTTTTGAAATTGTATTTCCGTTCGAGGTCGGCGGGTTCGCCGTCCATGTTGTCACGTTTCCAGGCACCGATGGAGTGCGGCGTGTGAAGGTGTGGAATGTGAAACCGGTTGGAGAGGGCCTGCCCCGCCAGACCGGCGTCCCAGTAATGGCTGTTGATGAACGAATACTTGAACTCGCTCGACCGGATGAACCGCGAGACATGCTCGACCCATTCCGGAATGTGTTCGCAAAGTGTCTCCTTGGGAATAAACTCCGCACCGCCACAGGGAAAACGCAGCACGCGGACGCGATCAGCGACTTGTTCGCTCGTCGGTTGGTCTTCAAACTGCCGCGTGAGAATATCAACGGGATATCCGAGCCGGGCGAGGCACTTGGCGAGTTCTAATACGTAAACGACCTGACCGCCGGTATCCGGCTTGCCGAACTCCGGGGACGCTGAGACGTACCCGTGGGTCGAGATCATCAAAATGCGATTCGCATCCCTGACAGACATATAACGACTCCTTTTGGTCTCTGCACGCACTCCTTCCGCACCGCGCGTCGGCGTGGCTGCGGTCGTGGCAGAGTTGTTGCCGATTGCTGAAAATTGGCTTGGTTGTTGTGAATTCCGCTACGTAGCTGGTCACTACCGGCTCGTGCGGAATGAGCGGGCGTCCGATAACGCAGATGGTGGCATTCGAATCGCCCAAGCGACCGGAATTGGTCGCCAGAGCCGATTCACACCTGGTGGGGGCGAATACGCGAAGAAAGCGATCAACGGCAGATTCGGAATGAGCACGCGCGTACAGCCGAGTCATTCCCCGCGAATCAGCTGGCGTCAGCCTCATCGCGTGGCATTCGAGCGGCGCAAACCGCGAATGCGAATCATCAGCCTGAAAATCGCGCCGAAGCGCCGCGACAACCTGCCTCCGCAGGCTTAGGTCGCACTCCATGAATTTGCTTCCGAGCACCTATCGGTTGAACTTCCTCGGCACCTATTGTCGGTGCTGGAGTCAGCGTGTCAACCAAGGGGCGAAATCAGTGGACTGCGTAAAGCGCCCTGTTTTCCCCGCTGACAAGCTGAAAGATAAGTGGGATCGTGCAATGGACCTGAGCGCAAGCAGTTACAGCGAAGCGGCCGATGCTCTGTCGATTATTCGTGGTGCTCGAGCGACTCGGGATCCATGTGCAGATCGTGGCATGCTTTGATGAAGCTAGCGGCGGTCCAGGCCTGATAGGCCTTTCCCATTGGCCGGCCGGTCACGCCATGGTGCCATTCGTTGAATTCCCAATCGTCGGCCACTCCTTTGGAGCATACCCGCGCGAGATCTAACAGTTCGCGTCGTGCGAGACTCGTCATCCCCAACTTGTGGACGTATCGAACCCACAAGCCGCCGACAAACGGCCACACGCCGCCATTGTGGTAGTGGTTGGGCAAGTTCAGCAGGTTGACAGTGAAGTAGTCCCTCCACTCCCGGTCGCCCGCTTGAACCGGCGGGTACAGGTTCTTCACGGGAGCCGGGTCGCTCACGCCGACACCCCACATGAAACGGAATGTCATCATCGCCCGATCCTTGTCGACGAGGTTCGTCAGAAAGGCAAGGATGTTAGCGTAGACGTCACACCGCCAGCTAAACCCGAACGGTGAGATTTCGGCCACAAGGTACCGGGAATCACCCAAGCCATATTGCACGTCGGTAAAGTTGGGCAATCCTTCCTCGTGATGAGAATTGGTCGTCGGCCAAAAGTTGCGCAAAATGACGCGGCGGACGTGATTGGCCCACTTCTCGTAATCGACGGCGCGCTGCTCGTTGTCGAGATGTCTGAGGATGCTCGTGTAACAGACAAGGCAGCGATACCAGAGCACTTCGTCATACAAGACGTGGTAACTTCGCGCAAACAGATCGGTCCAGTCGCCGGCCTCCGGTATCTCGAGCATGCCGCAATTGTTCGAATCGTGGGCGCCGAGCCAATCCATGGCCCGTTGCAAGTCGTGAGCGTGCTCCTCGATGATCGACCAGTCCCCGGTATGTGAAGCGTGTCGCCATAGAGCAATGATGATCCACAGACCGCTGTCGATCGAAGTAATGCCGCCGATACCGGAGTATTCTGGGCGTTCATCATCGATGCTGACGTTTGCGGGAATCTGCCCGGCGGGAGACTGATGCGTGAGCAGCGTGCGTAGTGTGGCGGCTTGGCAGCGCCGGATTTCGCCGTCGTCCAGGTCGAGCGTCCAAACGATGGTCTTCGCGCCGTCTCTGGCCCAGACGGAACGGTAGTTTTCGTCGGTCCCGTAGACGTCGTTGTCTTCAAGGGAACAAGCGGAAAAGCCCTTCGGTGTAATGTTTCGACGCAGCGCATCGATGGCTTTGTGGTAAGCCAATTCCAGCAGGGCGAGTTCGTCGGAACCGAGATCTCGGTATTCGTCGGGTTGAAAAAGAATCTTTTTCGGCATGGGTGGTCGATATTCGTTGAGGGTGATCGGCCCGGCGCCGCAAACGCAATGAACGCCCATCGTCAAGTACGGGCGATCCCCTGAGAGCACTAACAGGAAATCCGAGTATCGTTATACGCGCTGGATCACATTTTTGCACGATACGCGCTCAAGATCTCCGTCCGTCTTCTGCCGTGAGATCTGCGAGAAGCGAACGCGTTGCCGGAAGAAGTTGACGTCAAAAGAAGTGAGCAAGACGTCCTGAACCGTCCAGGGAATCATCAAGGGTGAAACGAACGCAGGGCTTCCTCTCGCGAAGCGTAATGCGGCCACAGCCTGAAAAGCCTCATTTCCTCGAGCGTCTCCTGCATTTTCGGCGACGTGTTGCAGATCACGACCCGGCCGCCATGGTTGGCGGCCTTGCGCGCCAGTTTGATGATGACTCCGATGATCACCGAGCCGAAGTATTCGGCCATGCCATAATCGACGACGAGATTCAGAAACTGCGGACTGTCGAGTAGGCGTTGGACAGACTGGGCACCGGTATGCACGTCGGCGTAGTGAAAACGCCGGGCATCGCCGCGAGGCGTGACGATCAGCGTATCCTCGTGGCATTCCGCCTGAAACACGGTCACCGACCCCGGCATCTCGATCGTTCGTACGACGTCGGCCTCGTCTTGCGCGAGCTCGTCGGCGACCGATTCGAATTGGACCCGCATCTGATATTTACCGACCTGGACCGTATCCCCTTCCTTGAGACGTTTACGTTCGACAGGACTGTCATTGACGTGGGTGCCGTTTCGGCCCAAGAGATCGGTCACCCACAATCCACGCGGCAACAACAGCAATGAACAGTGCACGCGCGAGACGTGCTTTCCCTGAAAATAAAACTTACAACCCGGGTGCCTACCGACCAGGGTGAGCATTCGATTCAATTTCCAGACCGAATGATTTCCGGATGAGTTGAGGAACTCAACCTTGACCCGCGGCGTAGGGCCCAACTGCCCGCGATACCGCGACAACGGGCTGAAGTCGTAAGGGAATTGCTCGGGATCCGACCCGGTCGTCTTTGGCATCTCCAGCAGCCGGATGTAGTGGTTCCCCACGCGCACCTGGTTTTTCGTCGTTAACCAGTCGGCTCGCTTTCGCTCCTTGTTCCAGCGTATGCCGCCTTTGCTCATCAAGTCGCTGCAGAGAACTTGGCCGTGGATCACCTGCAAATAGGCGTGGCGAAAGTCAACGTCGAGCCCCTTGAGACGGATCTGACACCCCTTGGAACGACCAATAATCGCGTACGAGAAAGGGCACTCATGAATTACCGGCTCGGCATCCGGCCCCTCAGAAACCGCGAGGCGAAGCGGCTCTGGCAACATCATGCTGCTGTCTTGGAGGGGCGCGGTTTTGACGACCACGTGGAACTCCTGTGGATCAGGCCCGCGATATCACTAAACATACTTACATGCTGACCGAACTCGAATTCCATCAAATTCGATGTGGTCCGCCAGCGATCGCTGAGATCCATTCACCGAGCTGGTTACCGATATCATACCCATCAGGAACCACTTAAGCGACAGTGTCTTTGCAGATCTCGAAAAGCAACGTCGACTGGAGGCGCCACTCGAACGGAAGGCGGCGTGAAAACGGCACAGTGACAATCGTTAAACCTTTTCCCCGCTGAGGCCTTTTGCCAACTTGTTGAGCGCATCGTTTTCGATTTGCCGGACTCGCTCGCGAGTCAAACCGAGTGTTTCGCCAATTTCCTTCAACGTTCTCGGCTCGCTGTCGTCGAGTCCAAACCGCAGCCGCAAAATTGTCGCCTCACGGGGATCCATTTCTTTGAGCATTTCGAAAACATGTTTGAGATTATCGTTTTCGATCAATTCGGCTTCGGGCCCCTTGACGCGCTCGTCGGCGATCATTTCCCCGAGCGACCAGCCGCTGCTTGTCTGATCCGACTGTGGCGTGGAGTTGTAAAGCTGAATGGCCTTCTTGACGATTTTCAACTTCTTCTTGGGCAGGCCCAGCAGCTTGGCAACCTCTTCGGCGGTCGGCGTGCGATTCAGTTCGTCTTGTAATTTCGCGTTGGCCCGGCGCCATTTTGAGAGCAGTTCTACCATGTAAGCCGGTATTCGGATCGTCTTGGCAGAGTTCACCAGTGCTCGCTTGATCGACTGCTTGATCCAATAACTGCCGTAGGTGCTAAAACGCGTGTTCATGTTGGGGTCGAAGCCTTCGACCGCACGCAATAAGCCGAGGTTGCCTTCTTCGATGAGATCCTGAAGCGGCAGCCCTTTCCCCGTGTATGAACGTGCGATGTTCACGACGAGCCTCAGGTTCGCGCGGACCATCCGATCGCGGGCTTGTTTGTCCCCCTCGGCGATCTGATTGGCGAGTTCCTTCTCTTCCTTGGCCGTCAAGAGCGCCGTTTCGTTGATCTCGCGCAGGTATGTCTCGAGCGGCGTTTGGAGGCTCGACGTCGGGCGTCGTCGGGAATCGGTCTTGAGCATGGATGACCTGTTGTCTTTCTAGTGTTGACTCTTGAGATGGTATTGCGTCGCTCATTGGTTTCTGAATGGACGGTTTCTGCTCGTAGCACAAATCACAAGGGGTTTTGTGCAAAGTCTGAACACGACCACCCAAATCACAGTCCGGACGAGGCACCTCATGCCGATCAGGCTCGCAGCACGAGACGAATCAACACGATGCCCCGATGTGGACACCTTTAAACAACGCGACAATCTGCTGGAACCCGCCCTGGTTCCCTTCACGATCAATACGGCAAGACGCCTGCAACAATTGCTACTAACTCGTGCTGGAAGTCACGGCCCCCGTGCACGGCCCGGGTGCACGGCGGTCAAGTTCGGTCGATTTCCGACGCATCACAGCCAGAGCGACCTATGGTTTTTGCATCATGCGGAAACGACACCGCTTCCTGATCTCACTGCGACCATGTTCTCCGCACGAATCGCAAGACCTCTTGAACACGATTCACGCAGCAATTAGATCGCGGCCAAGAGTCGGGCCTCATGCCATCGACATCCGTGCGAAATGTATCGACGCGCCACTTGACCGACCTGCACCCCAATGCGGTCTTCCGCCGTCGGCAATCTGGTAAAGCGGGCAGATGGCGCAATAATAACGGCCGTTCAGACGGCCGCTTCGGGCGGTATATCTTCTCACGACTGCGCACATCGCAACGAATGTGACGACGCGGACTAGACCATGTCTAGTTTTGGTTTAGCGGCTTCAGACGCGATTGAAGTTGAAATACGAGCATTTGAGTCGCTACAGTTTCGTCAGTCGCGCGTTAAACGATGTCGAACATCGTCGCAGTAGGTGAAGTGGTGTCGGACGCCGAACAGACGAGTGTCTGGTTAGCAACGGCCTGGTAAAACGCGAATAGGGCGGTGCGGATCAAAACCCATCCATCAAAAAACCCGGTCCCCCAAAGGAGACCGGGTCAGGTTCATCCTGTGCCGGTTGGCACGGTCACGCCGAATTCGCTATGCAGGGCCTCCGCGAGACACTCCTGCGAGATGTCCGAGCCGAATGCTCCGCACCTCCCAAATGTACGTCACGGGAAACAAAACTCGTCCGCGCGTTAGGTTTGTTCGTCGGATTCAGAGACTTCGTCACCTTGGGCCGTTTCGGCATCGTCGCTGTCCTCGGCGTCGGGTTCGGTTTCCGACATCGCTTCGGATTCCGTTTCGACTTCGGATTCCGTTTCGACTTCGGGTTCCGTGTCGACTTCGGGTTCCGTGTCGGACACAGCTTCGGTTTCCGCTTCGGCTTCCGCTCCGGCTTCTGACGAAGCTTCCGCTTCCGAATCCGTCATACTGAATAGCGGGCCGGCGCCTCCGCCGGTTCCCCCTTTGAGCTCTTCGCGTGGAGCCGTTACACCGACGCCGTCACCTTCGTCACTATCGGCTGTTTCGGCCGGCAATTCCGCTTCGAGCCGTCGACTCAGACCGATTTTTCGATCGGAGGCATCGACTCGCAAAATGCGGACTTCGATCTCTTCACCGACCTTGACGACATCCTCGGGATTCTCGACTTTGTGGTCGGCCAATTCCGAGATGTGAAGTAGGCCTTCGAGTTCCGACTCGAGTTCGACGAAAACACCGAAGTTGGTGATCTTCGTGACCGAACCTGTTGCGATGCTGCCGGGTTCGTATTTCTGGGGGATGTCGGTTTCCCAGGGGTCCGACTGGAGCTGCTTCAAGCCGAGGGCAATGCGCTTGCGGTCTTCGTCAACGGTGAGCACCTGGCACTCGATGTCATCGCCGCGCTTGAGCATCTCATTGGCGTGCGAGATTTTTCGAGTCCACGACATGTCGCTGACGTGCAACAGTCCATCGACTCCCTCCTCGATTTCAACGAACGCACCGTAGTTGGTGAGGTTGCGAACGGTTCCTTTGATGACGGTTTCGGGCGGGTATTTTTCGGCGACCTGATCCCATGGATTCGATTGGGTCTGCTTCATGCCCAGCGAGATTTCTTGCTTGTCCTGGTTGATGCCGAGGACAACGACTTCCACTTCTTCGCTGGGGCTCACCAATTCGCTGGGATGATTGATCCGCTTGGTCCACGACATCTCGCTGATGTGGACCAACCCTTCGATTCCATCTTCCAGCTTGACGAACGCACCATAGGACATGACGTTGACCACCTCGCCGGTGACCTTCGTGCCGACGGGGTATTTGTCGCCAACCAATTCCCACGGGCTGGGAAACTTCTGCTTCAACCCGAGAGCAATCTTTTCCTTTTCACGATCGATATTGAGAATCTTGACTTCGATTTCCTCATCGATCTTGACGACTTCCGACGGGTGACTGATACGTCCCCAGCTCATGTCGGTAATGTGCAGCAAGCCATCGATTCCACCCAAGTCGACGAACGCACCAAAATCGGCGATGTTCTTGACGACGCCGCTGCGGAGTTGACCTTCCTCGATCTCCGCCATCAACGCCTGTTTCATCTTGTCGCGTTTGTCTTCGATCAACTTGCGGCGCGACACGACGATATTGCGCCGAGCATCGTCGATCTTGAGGATCACGCATTCGATATCTTGCCCGATGTACGAGCCAATATCGTGCGGACGCCGAATGTCGACCTGACTCGCTGGCAAGAAAACGTTCACGCCGATGTTGACCAGCAAACCGCCCTTGATCTTGCGGACGACCCCACCGGTGATTACGTCCCCTTCGGAGTGGGTTTCAATGATCTTTTCCCACTCGCGAATGCGGTCGGCTTTTCGCTTTGAGAGGAGAATTAGCCCGAAATCGTCTTCGACCTCTTCCAACAACACCTGGCACGGCTGGCCCGCCTCGGGAGGATCATCGTCCTCTGACCATTCGTCGAGCGGGACGATGCCTTCGCTCTTGTATCCGATATCAACGAGCACCTCGTCGCCATCGACGCGCAGGATTACGCCGTCGACGATGGAATTGACGTCCGGCGTTGCCTCGCCGATGCGTTCGTCGGTTTGCTCGTAGTTTTCGAAGGTATCGCCGAGGATCGAGCTGAGCTCGTCTTCGTCAATGTTGTATTCGCGAATGAGATTTCGATCGACCATTCCTAAAGTCTTCCATTTCCGCAAGATTCCACGAACGCTGTTGAAGTCATCTCAAAGCCCCGTTGCGGAGGTCGTTGACTCGACACAACGAGGGCAGTCATCACTCATCAGAGAGTCTTGAGACGAATTCCGCAGTGGCCGGCTATTGCAGTGGGGCCGGCTATTGCAGTGGGGCCGGCTATCGCAGTGGGGCTGAATCCGCCCGCGGCGTGCGATGAGGAGCGTGAGAAACACACCCAGCCGTTCCCAAGGACCACTTCACGCGCGGGAACAAAAGACGCGCTAAGCAAAAAGCGCTGCCCCACGAGCGTCAGCGATTGGGAATCTTCTAAAAAAGTTCAGCCCTTCACACGGACGAAACACCACGTTTCATCTCATGACGTGTCTTGAAGGAAAATCCGAACGGAATATAGCAGAAAGACGCGCTCGATGGCTAGTACACCATGAACAATGTTCTCGGGGAAATGAATTCGGGAAAATCAGGGCACGCGGGATCGAGCCCTCGATCACTCCGGCAGGGCGATCATCGCGAGAGGACGAGAACGAGGATACGGGAGTTCTCGCGCCCAGCGTGGTACCATGCGCCGCTCTGCCGGCCGTCGCAAAACACACCGCCGGGCATCATGACCATCGAGCAACTCTTGATATTTGACCGGCCGACATGAAGAACATGGCGACATTGCGATATTTGCCGCTGATATGCCTGGCTTTGATGCACACAGTCGTCGATACCAGTGCCCTCTTAATCGAACCGTTATGGCCCCTACTGGAGAGGTCCTTCGCGCTGACGGGCGTGGCGGCGCTTTCGATCGCGCTGATTCTCCAATCGCTTCCCACGTCGCTGAGTCAAGCCGTCTTCGGGTACCTGCGTGATGCACGCAAGACGCCCGGTATTCTGTGGATCGGTCCGTTGTTGGCGGTCATTTGCCTGACGACGATGGGGTTGGCCGAGAGCCGTGCTGTTCTGTGCGTACTAATCGTTCTCGGCGGGATTGGAGTGGGTGCATTTCACCCGGAAGCGGCGGTCGCGGCCGGCCAGGCATTTCCGGGACAAAGAACGCGTGGCCTGTCGCTGTTCATGTTCGGCGGTTCGTTGGGGTTGGGGCTCGGGCCGCTGTTGAGCGGAGCCATCGTCGATCGATGGGGATTGCCCGGACTGTCCTACGCTGCGCTGCCGATGGCGGTTTGCGTCGTGCTTCTTTGGAAGATCGGCCGGCTCGGCGCGCTGGTTGGGTCGATGCCCGTACCGCATGGTCACGCCGGCTTTGGAGGAGCACTCGAACGCCGCTGGGGAACGGCACTGGCCGTGCTACTTGTTTGTTCGCTGCGTTTGGTGCCCAACATGGCGATGGCAAAAGTCATTTCCTTTGAGATGAGTCGCCGCCACTACGGAACGTTTGCCATCGGTCAGACGCAGTCACTTTTTCTCGTGGCCGCCAGTGTGGGCATGTTTGTCATGGCGTTTCGATTTCGCTCCGGCTGGGAAAGAGCGTTCATGATCTATTGCCCTCTGGCTGGGATACCGCTCTTGTTGATACTGGGCATGCACGACTGCCCTTTATGGCTGTTCATCGCCACGCTCATTCCGACCGGGCTTATCCTCTGGGGAACATCACCGGCGATGGTTTCCTACGCTCAACAGCTTTTTCCTCGCGGCGCCGGGCTGGCCTCGGCAATTACGATGGGACTCTCGTGGGGACTGGGTGGGCTGATTCAGGCACCGTTTACCGCTCACTTTCAGAAAATGGGCGCACCCTATCAGGCGTTTCATGCGTTTATTCCCTGCCTGCTGTTAGCCGCCGTCGGGGCGTGGCTGCTGCCGCGTGTGCAAACGGAGGCAGAATCGTCGAGCCCTCAGCCTATCCAGCCAGAAGTAGCTCCCGTTCAGGCAGAGTTTGGCGACCGCTGAGCTGGGCTCATTCGAATCGACCGTTTTGAACCAGCGAAGACCGAGCTGGTACGCAGACGGGTCGGTCGATGAAATGTCACGAAGACGGAAGCCGATTCGCCCGGAACGCTGCCGACCACCACATCATGTGGTCCGGAGATATCGTTCCGCAAAATGGTCGATTTGCTGGACAACGCGACGCGCAGTCGCTAAAAACGCCCCTTCGCCCGACGAGCGACGCGAATCGGTAACAGATATCAATGGCGATTCGGCGTCGTGCATCGGAGTGAACCAACTCGGCCACTCGGCCGGCACGGATGCCAAACGAGACCGAGACGAACCGATGGATCGGTTCGAGAGCGACTCGCTGTTCGCAACGGAAAGGATTCCGCATGTCGAAGAAGCCCCTAATCGGTATTAATGGTGATTTCCGCGCCGCGCGTAAGGAAACCGTCCCGCTGAGCTGGTTCAACACCGGCTACTACGATTCGGTGACCGCCGCCGGCGGCATTCCCACGCTTATGCCTCCCTTGAGCGACGATGACGATTTGAAACAGGTTCTCGAGGGGTTGGACGGCCTGGTCATGGCCGGATGCACCCTCGACCTCGATCCGATACGGTTGGGGATGGAAAAGCATCCCAGCACGCGCGTGATGCCAGCTCGCCGAGAAGATTTTGATCGTCGGCTCGCCAAGCTGGCTGTCGAAATGCGGATTCCGCTCCTGGCGGTCGGCTCGGGCATGCAGACTGTCAATGTTGTTTGCAGCGGCACACTGCACCAGCACATTGCCGAGGAGTTCCCCAAGCATTTGCATCATCGCGACCCGGTCGAATCGACCCTGCGGCACGTGATCGACATTGTGCCCGGCACGCGGGTCGATGCGATTTACGGCCCTGGTGAAATTCGCATCAACGGTCAACACCACATGTGTATCAACCAGCCCGCAAGGCTGTTTCGCGTTTCCGCGACGTGCCCGGACGGCGTGATCGAGGCTTACGAGTCAATCGATGAAGATTGGTTCTGCCTGGGTCTGCAATGGCACCCCGAGAACGAGTCGGCGTCGGCGCTCGACATGCAGGTTTTCCAGACCTTCGTGGAAGCCTGCCTCGAGCCCGAACCGACCATTCTGCAATTACCGGCCCGTCAAGCGGCTTAGCTCAAGGTGGTTGCTTGACTCGGCGAGGATTATGTCGAAATAATGGCTCGCGCTTCGGCGAGTCGACTCTGCAGACGAGACAGTACGAAGCCCGGCGCGTTTCTCAAGCGCGCCGGGCTTCGGCGTTTGCGCATGGTCGATGCCGACTGATTTCTGATCCGAAATGTCCTGAGAAGAGTTGAGTCATGCCCATTTGTCGTCACTTGGTTTTGATCGCTTGTGTTGTGGCGCTAATGGGCTGTAGCGACGACGGGGCCGGCACGAAGGACGAGCCGGTTCGTGTCGCCCCCAAAATGGAATTTGGTATCAAGGCGGAAGCCGCTGTCGACGCTAAGCGGGTCGGTCCGTTCGAGGCAAAGTTCGACCAGATGGCATTTCAAGTGCCCGAAGGATGGAGCGAGGTTGAACTCTCGCCGATGCAGCGCGGCATCATCGAGGCCCGGTTCTCGATCCCCTCCGATGGCGCCGACATCGTGGTGACCTGCTCGTCGGTCCGCGGCGGAATCGATGCCAACGTACAGCGTTGGCAGGGGCAGTTTCAGTCGTCGGAGCCACAGCCGGCGACGGAATCGCTCGACGTCGGAGGAACGAAAGTGACGTGGGTCGACCTGCAAGGCACGTTTTCGGCCGGCCGGGTTGGAAGCGGCGGAACGAACGAAAACTGGCGGATGCTCGGGGCCGCGTTCGCGATGACGCCCAGCGATTATTACGTCAAGCTCACCGGGCCGAAAGATCAGGTCGCCAAAGTACGCGACTCATTTCGCGAGTTCATTACGTCAGCCCGGCCCAAGAATTGAGCATCGAAGGGAAGACAACCCGAGAGGGCGTTAGGGTGTCTCACGACACCGGCGACAGCTTTTCAATACTGCCCGGTTTGGAAGGTCGTTGACTATTAAAGGGTTTGGAATCTCATTCGACAGCATTGCCCTTCATAGGAATTCTTCGATCGGCAATTTCTGATCACGAAACGCCTGGCTGGGGAGAGACACTGTCTCCCAACTTTTTGACCGCGTTCGCATCCCGTCGCGGTAGGCATCGGCCCAGATACCGTAGAACGAGTACGTCTTCTCGCGAAACGTGAACGGGTCGTGGACGTCATTGAGCCAGTCGGACGCAATGACGTGGTAGGAAAATACAAGCAGTGCTCGGAACTCCGCACCGAAGACCTGTTGCCATGTGACCAAGCTGTCGATGTCGTCGACGGTGGCCCAATTTTCCCATTTATGCTGCGTCGATTCGCCACCTGTAGGAAAACGCCGCCCCTTGATATCGACGAGCAGATTCGGTTTCCGGCTCGAATAGACGATGAAGTCCATCGATTTGAGTGACGCTTGCTGCAGCAATGCTCGCCGCGTCTCGTCCACGACGACATGCGGCGTGCGCCTTTGCCGAAGAAACTCCTCAAAAGCCGCTTCGTAGTGATTGCTTCGTTGGGCCATTGGGCGACCACGTTTGGGCTTTGCCGCGCGACAGTTCGCGACGTGAGTCTAGTGGCCCACGCCACTTGATTTTGGCAGATGCGATTTCATGGTGCGTCAGAAAGAGCAGGCACTTTCTGACTCGATTTCCGGTCACTCGACGCACATTTTCAAATGACCTGAGGTACTAGATCCCATCCTGAAACCCGGTTGTGGGCGAAATCGACACTTGAAATCAAGTGCGATTTTGAGCCAACACAGGGTTTCAGGACTGAGTCTAGTCTATCCGCGCGTCACAGCTCGTTTGACGATATCCATTGCCTGGCGGCACAGCTCGTTCGCAGCAGACTCTTCGGGCGCTTCGGCGATCACGCGGAGAATGGGTTCGGTGTTGCTGGCACGCACTTGTAACCAGCGGTCATTCCAATCGAGACGCAGGCCGTCGCCTTCCGTCGGCGTGGCATCGCTATGCTCACTTCGCAGCGCCTCGCACGCAGCGGTCACCTTTTCGCTCGGACAGGTCAGCTTGTCTTTAACAATTGTATACTCAGGAAGCGAATCGGCCCATTCGGAAAGCGAATCGTCCTTGGCGGCCAGAGCGTCGACGACGTAGGCCATGCCCACAAAACTATCACGCACGAATCCGACCCGAGGTTCGATGACACCTCCATTTCCTTCACCTCCTAAGATCGCCGAAACCTCCTTCATCCTTGCAACGACGTGTGCCTCGCCGACGTAGGAACGATGAAACGGGCAGTTGTACCTGGCAGCGATGTCAGCCGACACCCGGCTCGTCGAGCCGTTGACGATCAGCGGCCCCGGAGTTCGCGAGAGCACGTGCTCGGCACACAACGCCAGCGTCAACTCTTCACCAAGGTATCGACCCGTTTCGTCGACAATGGCGAGCCGGTCTGCATCAGGGTCTTGCGCGAATCCGACATCGGCTTGCCTGTCAACAACTGCCCGACACAGCGATTCCAGATTCTGCTTGAGCGGCTCAGGTTCGTGGTCGAAACAACCATCGGGCGTTTCGCCGAGAACGTAAACGTCGCAACCCAGTTCTTGGAGCATCCGCGGACCGAGAACTGAGCCCGAACCGTGGTTGCAGTCGAGAACGACTTTCAGTTTCCGTGCCCGTACGGCGTTCACGTCGACGAGACCAAGCACCTTTTCCAAGTGCGGCGAAGACGGATCATCCAAGACCTCGACATCACCGACTCGATTCCAAGCAGCGTAGTCGAACGATCCCTTGTCGAGGATGTCGAGCAACTCGCGCCCGGCGGCTGCATCGAACACCGAACCCGCCGAGGAAAAGGGCTTCAGTCCGTTCCACTGCGCCGGGTTGTGGCTGGCGGTCATCTGAAGACCACCCGCCGCACTGAGATGTGTTACCAACACGCCGCACGTGGGAGTTGAGGCAATACCCGCGTCGACGACGTGGCAACCCGTGGCCAATAGGGCGGAGACGACCGCCGGCTTGACCATCGCGCCGGTTGCCCGACCGTCCTGGGCAACAACGACGGAGCCGCCTTGGGCCATCGTTCCAACGGCGGCGGTGAATCGCACAATGTATTCCGGGTCGAGCCCGTCACCGACGACGCCTCTCAGACCCGAGATGCTAAGGATCCGTTGTGTCACGCCAACTCCTGTTGTTTCGATTCATTTTGGGCACGCCGATATCGATTACAAGACAGTGCCCGACTCGCGGTTTGCCATTTGAAATGAGCGATCCCAAATTCATGATTCGTCAATCTGTCGAATTGCTGTTCCGCACCTCCGCGTGGCCGAAAAAGAACCGAGGCTCCCGGCGCGTCTGGATACTCAAGATTGTCGCCACCGCTCCGCTTCCTGTTGGCATTGGATCATCTTCTCGCGGACGAGTGAAACAAACTGTTGTTCGTAACCCCGTTTGCCGTATTGGTTGATCTCGTCAGCCGTCAAAGGATCGCCAAACACAACGCGCACGCGCCCAGGCCGTGGGAACAAGACATCTTTGGGAAGAGCGGCCCCCGAGCCAGCCACGCCGACCGGATACACGGGCACCTTGCATCGCCTGACGAGCGAGACGAAACCTGGCTTGAGCTCACCAATGCGACCGTCCTCGCTGCGCGTTCCTTCAGGAAAGATGCCGACGTAAAACCCGTGCCGCATACGGGAAATCGCACTTCGAATGCTGGACGTTCCGGCTGATTCGCGATTGATGGGGAATACGTACGTATGTCTGAGCAGCCAGCCGACACCGGGCACCTTAAATAGAGAATCGCGGGCGATAAAGCTCACGGTCCTCGTCAACGGCGCTCCGACGACGAGTGGGTCGAGAAAACTCTGATGGTTGATCAACAACAGCGCTCCACCTTCACTCGGAAGTTTTTCGATGCCGCGCGCCCGCAACTGAAAAAAAACGATGAATATCATCCGCCCCGGCAGTTGAAGGAACCACCAGATAAAATTGCGACGCGTGGGCGAGGGCAGTCGCTCCGGAATGTGGCCAGATGACGGTGGGCTCATTGCAGGTGAAGAGACTTTCCCCGAAAAATGGGCTGGACGAGGTCCCGATTTGTCGTACGTGACATATGGGTTACAATTGTTTCGTATCGACTGTTCAGTGTTCGTCATTCTCGAACGGTAGGCGATGAACGGCAGCACGTCGATCGCTTGACTGAAACACTCGTCGATTCGCCGATAATATGGCCTTGGGCGCTCGGCCGCTGCGCACATAGCATATCGTTTTCAAGTTCGATACGCACGCCGTCCCGCGACACCAATGTGTAGGGATGTGTGTGGCGGGGGAGCAAGAAATTTTTTGAAAATAGCCATTCTCCCAACAGCATCGCTCCAGATTCGATCAGCGGCGGCCTGCATCGTCATCGTCATTTGCGGTGCGACGACAGCTTCGGGGCAGGCGGAAGCTCCGCCAAGATCGTTTGAGCGTCTCTCGCCGGACGTCCGGGCGAGGATTGACGCCCGGGCGCTGGCGACACCATTCCCGGCCCCACGTGACCAACGGCGCGAGTTCTACGGCGACCTCACCGGTTGGTTGATCTCTCGAACTCCCTTTACTGACGAAGAAGAGCGACAGCACGCCAAGAAGGCGCATCAGCAGATCGTGCGGACGCAAAACGTTGTCGACACGCCGGAAAGCGCCCGAGCCGTGTTCGAACGGCTCGTCGCGACACTTCCCGCGCGCATGAGACCAGAATCGTGGACATTTACATTGACGGTCCTCACCGAATCCGAGCAGCCCGTTTTCACGGTAGGCGGCGGTTACCTTTATCTCGCGAAGGGCTATCTCGACGAACTGTTGAACGATCCCCAGCAATCATCGGACCGGCTCGCCTTCGAATTGGCTCATGAGTTGGGGCATATCTGTCGCGGAGATTGCCGCTGGGGCTACCAATTGCTTCGTCTGCAAGATGAATTCGACGATCAACTCGAACGTCACCTTAATCGCGAAAAGCTCGAAGCCGCCGTAGGGAAGGCCGTGCGCGTTTCGGGCCGTAAGATCTCCTTCCTGTACGATGGCCAACAACGGCGGCACGCCGATCTGTTCGCGTTACACCTGTGTCGCAACGCGGGGTTCGATTTGGAAGCGGGGCTCGACGTGCTGCGCTGTCCGCTGCGAAACGACGAAGGCGTCGCTGTTGCCAAAAGGCCTTCGCACGCTGACCGATCATCACCGTTCGAAAATACTCGCTCGGACGATCCGGTCCAAGGGGGCAATCTGCGATCGCCTCGGTCTCTGCTGATCCGGTTGGGCGAGTTGCGAGAAGAACTCGACGGGGTTTCACGAGGCGACAACTATGGCTTGTACCGTCTTGACGTGACAACGGGGCGATTCGTCAAGTTGGCGGACGGCGAACTGGCAGACGTCGGCCGCGCGATCGTGTTCGTGCACGGAATCGAATCGGGAATCGGCGGACATCGGACCATTATCCGCGAACTCGGGACGTATGATGATGCTCGGGATATCGCCTTGCTTGGCTTCGCCTACCCCGACGACGACTCTCTCGCTCGATCGGGAGCTTTTTTGAAAGGCGAATTGAAGCGCGCCGGAGCAAAGGCCGCCGGGTTCGACTTCGTGTGCCATAGCGCCGGCGGCCTTGTGTTCCGCTACTACGCTGAGGTCAAAGTGGGCGAGTTTCGACAAACCATTTTTCAAGGCACGCCTCATTTCGGCTCCGACTTGGCTCGAATGCGGCCACTTCTCGAAGCCCGGCAGTTCTTGGGTGATGCGAGAAACGGTTTCCCTTCTGCATTGGAAAACACGCTCACGGACGGCAAAGGGCAAGTAAGTTACGATCTCGCGCCGGCCAGCCTGTTTCTTGACTACTTAAATCGGCCGGGCACAGAAAAGCTGCGAATGCGTTACCACACAATTCGTGGGCGGGCGATCGAAAACCGCACCACAATCGCGCTGATGCGCGGCGGCACGGCGGCGATTCGGCATTCGTTGTCGATGCGGGTTTCGAAATCGGGCAGAAGTGAACTACTTCGCCGCCGTGCGAACCGATGGATTCACCAAATCACGCTCCCTGAAGAAATCACACACGGTGACTTGGCGGTCACGCTCAAGAGCGCATCGCTCCCCGGGACCGCCAGCGAGCGCACGTACCCCGTCAACCACATCGAGTTGTTACACGAGCCGGCCGTCGTTGAAGACGTCATCGCAATTCTGCTCTCAGACGACGGGAGCCGGTAAACCGAAATGATCACCAACCGGCGGCGCATCAAACTCGGCCACCAGTACGTTTCTTTTTCGCGAGCGGCGGCGATTGTTGTTTCGATCGCGTCGACGCTCTTGGGAACATTCTGTCTGGCGGTTGACGGCGGCATCATGTTTTTTTTCCTCGCGATCGTACCGGCGGCGCTTGCCCTATTGGCAGGCATCTACCTAGTAGCGCGAATGGGGCAGAACACACTCATTGTTCTCGATGAGGGATTCCGCGTGATCAACCGCCGGGCCAACCAAACGTATCAAGACGAAAGCATCGTGGGAATCACGCTGACACCACCAAATCAACTGTTGCCGAGCCGCGAACCGACGCGTGGAAAGAACGTCGTGCTCAGCATCGCGGACGAACAGGGAGCGAACGAACGGACTCTGGTAAGACCGGCCCAGCCGGACGATGCCGAGGCTTTTGACGTCTGGGTCGATCACATTCAACAGTCGCTTCTAGACCGCTCCCGTGAATTGCTGGACAATCGAAACGCAATCAACGGACCAACGTGGATCATGTCGACCGATCGGCTCGAGGTCGCCACGCCGTCGTTGATCCGGAAAAAACGTCCTCCGGTTTCAGAGCTTCATCCGGAGGCGTTCGCGTCGGAGGATCAGGACGAGGCGAGCAGTCTGGGAACATCCATCTCGCTCGACGATGTCAGCGCGTGTGAATCGGTCGACGGCCACGTCTGTGTGTGGACCCACGACGAGGTTGATCCGCTTGTACGTGTCTCGAAGGCAGATGAAAACAGTTGGCTCCTGGAGCAACTCATTCACGACGTTCTCCGCAACCGGCCTGACACCGAACGTGATAATTCCCAAAACGACAAGAGCCTGGGACGGTATCTCTTCGAACGCCGTCCACCCAAAGGCGCATCGATCGTGGCGCTAGTCGCCTCACTCATTCTGCTCATTCTGGGGTTGGTTCTCGTCCTGACCGGCAACCGTTTTGGCGCCAACGTGTTGTTGATCACAGGAGGGGCGTTCGTGCTGAGCGCTGTTCCGCTGGGCGTATTTGCCTACTTCCTGCAGTATCGTACGTTTCGCTTTTACGAGAATGGTGTTCAAGACGCGCGTCTGATGAAACGCTCCGAGATCCGGTTCGACGAAATGGACTCACTGAGTTGGAAGGCCGACCGAATCACGTCGCACGGAGTCTACGTCGGAATGCGCGTCACGCTATCATTTTCTTCGACCACGGCGGGGAAAAACAGGTTGCTCGTCTATCGAAGTCCACAACTGCGCGACCCGGACGTCGACGTTGAGAACACTCGCGATCGAGCCTCGCGAGTGATCGCCCGGGAGATGGCACGCCGCCTCGCCGCCGGGACCCCCGTCAGCTGGACGCCGGCACATTCACTGGCCCCCGACGCCGTCGAGCATCGACCCGTCGGGCTTCTCAAGCGTGCCAAGCCGACAGAACAGATTCCGTACAACTCCGTCACGCTCTATCAGTTCAAGGATGACCGCCTCTACGTCTGGACGAACTTTCAAGAACGTTCCGCGCTCAACATTTCCACGTCAGACGCAAATTTCCACCCTGGGTTTGAATTGTTCAGGCGCCTGGTGGAAAACCACGCGAACGGATAGTTCGCCCGCCTTCGACGCCTCGAACGACGTGCGCCGACCCGCCGACTATTCGCAATCAGCCACAAAAACGGGGAAGGTCGATTCCTTCTGATCGCGGCTTCTGACCCCAAATCGGCCGAAAAAGCGACCTTGTGCGCCTGCGACAACATCGGCGAAACCGATCCGGTCGAGCCGACAGACCGCTGTTGTCGCGTTTGGCGGTTTCCGATAGCATTCGCCGCGATTGTGAGGGTCCGCCGTCGTCGTTGGATCGTCCGCCGTCGCAAACAATGAGCGTTTTCGGCAATAGGCTGATCGGGCCTAACGCCTCTACGAATACACACACGCCGAGCAATATCGATTGCCGCTGCACTCGTTTGGGAGAACGTCACGTGAACGCCGACCAACCGTTTAACGCCCTACGAAAATGCCGCCACGGCTACATGATCTTCAATCGGTTCGATACGGTCGTCGGCCGGTCGCTGGAGTTGTACGGTGAATACGCCGAATCGGCCAACGCGGTCTACAGTCAGATGATCAAACCAGGGTCGCTTGTGCTCGACATCGGCGCCCACATCGGCGTGCATACCGTCTACCTGGCGCAAGCTGTTGGGCCGGAGGGGCGAGTGCTCGCTTTCGAGCCGCAACGCATTTTGTTTCAAACGCTGTGCGGTAATCTGGCTCTGAGCAACATCCGGAACGCGCATTGCTGGAACATGGCCGTTGGTGCGCAAGCCGGCACAATTACGCTCCCACCATTTGACTGTCTGCAACCCGAACAGATTGCCGGCGCCCCGCTCGGCATTGATGCCGACGACGAGGAACTGGACTCCGTTCCCCTGATCACGATCGATAGCTTGAAGCTGCCCCAATGCCATCTCATCAACATCGGCACCGATGGAATGGAAACCGACATCCTCGCGGGAGCCAGGCAGACCATCGAGCAATTCAAGCCGATCATTTACATCGAATGCCACCGGACCAAAGCGGAACCCCAACTCCTGAGCTCGCTCGCTGAACTCGGCTACCTGCTGCATTGGCACGAGACAAAACTGTTCAACGACGAGAACTTCGACGAGAACAGCGAAAACGTCTTCGCCGATCAGGGCGCGCAGAACCTGCTCTGTTTCGATAAGAACGCCCAGACCCAACTCACCGGGTTCACGCAAGTCGACTTGCCCGAGGCGGCTTGATTTGAGGCGCGCTGGTCCAGCTATTGAACTTCTGTCAAGAGCTCCTTCATCGTCGAGACGACCTCTTCGGCGGACTCGACGGCTCCATAAATAGCCAGCGCGAACAAGAAGACCATCACCGCGTTTTCCCACCAGCGATTGCGATGCTCGGCGCCAATATACTGCCGGGCCGCTGTGATCCGCCAAATGCCGCCGGCGATCGGCGGTAACAGCATGACCTGGGCGCTGTTGGCGACCAGCGTCAACGTAACAACATCAGGCATTCCCGGCGCCGTCCAGATTAGCGGCGAAACGAGGCACCAGATGACAATCCAGCGGTAGCACGCGTGCGCGCGGTAGTCCGTGATCGCTGAACCTTGCTTGGACTTCCATTTTGCCCACGCATGGCTTCCCATGTACGCCAATCCCAAGGCGTGTCCGACCAGCGACGTGAACACCGCGGAAAACACGCCCAGAAAAAATAGCATCCGGCCACCGTTGCCAAGCACCTCACTTAACATCGCTGGAAGATCCTTAATCGTCTCGATCGTCTTGTCCTGTGTATGAAGCAGCTCGGCACCCAGCGTCCAGATTGACAGGTTCAAGACGATCATCACCAGCACCGCCGTCAGGAAATCATAGAGTTGAACCCGGCGATACTGTGGGCCTCGCCATCCTTTCGATTCCAAAAAATACGGGTAGACGAGATTCATCAACGAACCGCCAACGGCACCGATCATGGCGACCGCCACCAGCGTGGGGCTGAATTTTCCCGTCTGTTCGGGCAATTCCATCCGGTACAGTCCGGCGAAAATCGCCTCCAAATCGGGGCCGACCCAGACGGCTGTGCCCACGAACGAAATCGACAGCAGAGCCAGAAAGATCTTGAACACAAACTCCACCCGGGTGTAAGCCGGTTGGAACACGAGAACCAACGCCAAGCCGTTCCATAACACGGCCCAATGCCAGACTTCGCCCACTCCTGTGAATTCTACGCAGGCTTCGCCGATGCCGACCGTCATGTACGAACCGTAGATGTGACCCATCACCACCGTTGCCAGCAGCAACACGGGCGCATAAAGCGGATGAAGCCGCACGAGTCCGTCGAGCACTCCCTCACCGTGATGATTGCAAAGCTGGTATCTGGCGATCAATGACACGAAAAAGAATCGCATCACAATCGCCAGAACGAGCACCCACATGAGCGAGTAGCCGTAGTTCCCTCCGGCGACTCCCATGGAGATAATGTCCCCAGCCCCCAGCCAAGTGAGCACGACGACCAACCCCGGTCCGAACGACTTCAGGTACTCAAAAAATGTGCGGGGCACTGGGGCGAGATCAACAGATTCCTGGTTGGGAGCGCGCTCGGACATGGCATTTTCAGGTTGCAAGTGGGGGGGAAATGAACCGCTGTCGCCGACAGAGCAGTCTGACATGATACGCAATCGTACACGCATCGACACCGCCGCTCGAAGGCGATTCCGCAAAATTTTGGCGGCGGCGTACCTGATCCCGTCCCAATGCGCCGTTGTGGTGGAATCTGCACCTACAAATCGCGGGAGAATGTTGCCCATCAGCGGGTTTGAGGAACACCTGTTGCAAGACTCGTTTCTCAGCGAGAAGGCATCTGCTAGGCTATAGA
>Ga0315336_1001230_pt1 | contig 53272 bp, 42 predicted proteins | sample ASW5metaG_FD_204512 | JGI IMG/M metagenome (GOLD analysis project Ga0315336, IMG submission 204512) | Ammonia-oxidizing marine archaeal communities from Monterey Bay, California, United States - ASW #5 | ecosystem: Environmental > Aquatic > Marine > Intertidal zone | place: USA: California...
AATACTGCATCGACAGTTCACCCTACGCGGTAAACTTGAACACGCTAAATCTACCCAGTGACCGTGATACCAATTATCGGTAGTCAGCTAAATCCTAGCGATTAAAAACTCACTGCACTGGGTCAATTTCCGAAGCACTATAACCAGCGGCTGCGGCACTATAAATATCGTACAGACGCTGCGCTTCTTCTTGCCCATACGCCTCAAGGAGAATATTCGAAACGGTGTAATCTGCTTGTGGCACCGGCGGATCGATAATCGCGAGATAAATCACGCTGCCATCTGCTTGTGCGGGTAACTTATATATTTTCCAACTATCCGCCTGACGTCGCTTGGCTGAGTCGTCGCTGTTTTGAAGGCCTTCCTTCACCCTGCCCATCACCATTTCGAAATCGGCAGTACTCCCGGCCCTAATGATGTTCTGAATGAATCCTCCATTATTGAATGTCAACGCAGAATTTTGCGCCTGCGCTACCGCAAGGCCCTGCATCCCAAACAGAACGATTGTTGCTGTCAAAGCTCCGACCCAGACAGATCGACTAAACCAGATCGAAGAAAACCTTAATAAACCCATTCCCAAACCTCCTTGAATCAAAAGCCGTTACTTTACCGTATTGCTCCACTAAACGAAAACACTCATTATCTCATTCGCGACCAGCATTCCTTGCCTGGTGAGCCGCAGTCGCCGATTTTCCTCCACTAGAACCCCGACGTCAAGAAAAGGCCTCAAAGCCGAGCCATACTGTCCTCTGACGTCAATCTCGTAACGCGTCTCTACTATATCTAAGTCCACCCCATCCACGAGTCGTAATCCCATGATTAATGCGTCCGACCCACACTCTTCCACCGACCTCATCCGTTGATCAGCGCGGACTTCGACTCCATTTTGGGCCTTAACAACGTAATCATCAACACTGGACACATTATGCCACCTCAGATTGCCGCGGGTTGAGTGAGCACCACAACCAAATCCAATCCAAGCCCCATCAGTCCAGTACTTCAGATTGTGCTGTGAGCGCTTCCCTGGACGAGCTACGTTCGAAATCTCATACTGATGATACCCTGCCCCTTCGAAACGTTCCATCGCATCCAGATACATGTCTGCTGCATCATCATCCGGCACACGAGACCAAGCTTGTCTGGCCATCTGTGCTTGCAGTGGTGCACTTGAATACAACTCAAGTAAATAGAGTGACACGTGGTCGGGAGCCAAGGCGAGCGCGGCATCAACGGATGTTTGCCACTCTACAAGTGTTTGCCCTGGCAACCACATCATGAGATCAAGGCTTAGATTATCAAAACCTTCTCTACGAGCTGTTCGAAACACGCGCTCCGCGTCAGACGCTGTGTGGGATCGATCTAACCGAGCGAGTTCTTCATTAAGAAAAGACTGCACCCCTATACTCAGCCGTGTAATACCAGCCTGGCGATAACCAGCCAATCGTTCTATCGTCAACGACTCGGGGTTCGCCTCCAATGAGATTTCCGTGCCGCTCGCTAGATTAAATGAGTCCCGACAGGCGGCCACGAGCCGACCTACCTCCTCAGGTAACAACAAGGACGGGGTACCACCACCGAAGTGCACCGAGTCAACCGAAGAACCATCAGCCATCTTTCGAACTTCAAGTTCGATTGCTGTTAGGTACGACTCTTTAAGCGACTCATTAAATAAAATTCGATTGAAATTGCAATAGTTGCAAATGGCACTACAGAACGGGATGTGCAGGTACAGACCTAGTTTGTCACTTGCCGTAATCCTCGCCGCTGTTGGTAAGCTTTCAATTGAGCACGTCTCCGCACTCACGACGTCCCTGCCTTGCCACCAGACCATTTCAAATCGGCTTTACCATCACGCAGTCTAGCCTTGAGTTGCCCACCAGCCCGTCGCCGAGTCACTCGAGTGGGCAGTACGGACGCCCCGCGACGCTTCCATAGTAGGAGAAGATCATCGGATGTCGCTGGCCCGTGTTCAGAGTCCCAGAATCGATAATCTGCTCCAGAAAACTCAAGAAACTCACACATTTCATGCAATCTTGAGTGCATTCGGAAGCCGACTCGCTCAATGAGCGCTTGGTCCAAGCGTTCATCTTCCTGTTCAGGATGATCTTCGTAATTAGAGGTAAAAATGGTCGGTCGTCGATCATTGTAACGTGTGTTAACTATTAAGTTTAGCGTCTCGTCGACCCATTCTGACGTCTTCTCAGAACCAAGGTCGTCCAACACTAATAGTTCAGCCTCGATTACCGGTCGCAAGACGTCGGTCTCCGTCGTGCGAACCACTGGATTGTAAGTACTGCGGATCATCCGTAACAATTCGCGGGTGTCGAAAAACAACGCCCGGGCGCCGCACTTCTGGACAACATGTTTCAAAATCGCAACAGCAAGATGAGTCTTGCCAATTCCTGGTGGGCCAATAAAAAAAAGTCCTCGATCGACAACCGGAAACTTCTCCACAAACGCACGACTGCGAGTCACAGCTTTCTGTAATTTCTCATTAGGATAGGTTACAAATCCACCCAGATTGCAACCTTGATAACGAGGCGGAATACGTGCGTCGCGAAGAAGCTTGTCGGCTAAAGTGTCTCGCCAACATTCACATCGCACAACATGATGGGTACCATCGTCCTCGATCGGTTTCCACCCAGTACCACCACAGTGCTCACAGGACATCGTTTTATTAACCACACTTGAAATGACGGTGAACCACAACCAACTACCGCAGTTCCCTAAGCCGCACATTGTACTGCAGAGTAAAAGCAGTCAGAAGAAAAATGATCAAAAATTGGTGGGAGGGCTATCTCTTCGTGATTGATTCCGATTGAAACTTGACTCTTGACTTTCCTGTTCTTCTTTCCAGTCTTCAGATCAGGATTGATCCCGATTTGAATTTGACTCTTGACTTTCCTGTTCTTCTTTCGTCTCTTCGGAACTTGCAAGTATGAGATCAGTTGGAGACGACTTAACAATGGCAGTTCCGAGGCGTTGTTCCCAGTCGCCGAGACCACGTGTCAGTTCTTGTTTGACATAAGCGACGAACTCGTTCACCTCGGTTTGCATTTGCTCAATTTTGAGACGCATGTTGAGAATAATCTCGACACCAGCCAAATTCACACCAAGCTCTCGAGTCAGCGATAAGATCATTTCAAGTTGCTCAAGGTCCTCCTCCGAATAGAGCCGTGTATTACCATCCGTCCTAGAAGGTTTCAATAACCCTTCACGTTCGTACAAACGGAGGGTCTGAGGATGAATATTGTACTTTTGCGCCACGGCGCTAATCATGAAAAGTCCTTTATTTGGAGGTTTTATAGCCATTTTCTTCTGTCTCTTTCATCTTTAAAAAAACCTCTCGCTAGGAAAGCTTGTCGAGTTCTTTCCTCACATTCTCAGGATTTAGTTTGCCAAATTCTTGTAACAACTCCTTAGATCGCTCATCGGCCAAACGAGGTAGCACCAAACGTATTTCAACAATCAGATCACCCTGTGGTCCACCTCCCAGAGAAGGTACACCACGACCACGGAGTCGAAATCGCTGTCCTGATTGCGTACCTGGTGGGATCCGTACGCGACCCGGGCCATCAAAAGTTGGTATTTTAATTTTTGACCCAAGCGCGGCTTCATAAATCGCTATCGGTACGACGAGAAATAAATCGTTGCCGTGACGCTCAAACAGCTCATGCTTCTGCACAGAAATCGTCAAATATAAGTCACCCGCACGACCACCACGGCGCCCAGCGTGTCCGTGTTCAGGTATCCGAATCCGACCACCATCAGCTATGCCTGGTGGCACTCGTACTCTGTTTGTTTCTGTACGAGGAATTACACCTTCACCATTGCAGGTACCACATCCTCTGTGGCGCTTGCGTCCTGAACCGCCACACCCTCTGCAATTCTTTGAAAACACCATGTGACCACGAGCCCAGCGCACATTGCCTGTGCCCTGACACTCAGCACATCGACCTTCAGCCATTCGCAGTATGCCCGCACCGTGACAAACGGTACAACCGCCGAGTCTGGTTATATTCACTGACCGCTCGACTCCACTCATGGATTCCTCAAAGCTGACTGTGACGCCTAACCTTAGGTCAGCACCATCTTCGGGAACAACCTCCCCTATCTCAGGTTGGGTAAAGACATCCGCAAAGAGGTCGCCAAACGTTGACGCGGCAGATCCCTCAGCAGAAACAGAAAAATCAAAACCTTCAAATTCAAATGAGGAGGAGGACCCAGGCAGATCAGTTATCTCCCCCTGGGTGTCATATCGCTGACGACGCTCTGGATCACTTAAAGTCTCATAGGCCTTGTTCACACGACGGAAATACACCGCCGAGGCCTGATCGCCAGGATTTATACCGGGATGAAACTTTCGTGCTAGGCGCCGGTAGGCACGCTTTACATCCCTAACAGTTGCGCCGCGTTCGAGCCCAAGAATTAGGTAGAAATCCATCGCTCTCGACGGCGGGAGGTTAATCCGCCTTCCTATTTCTTTTCGTCTTCAACCACTTCTGCGTCGATCACGTCACCTTCAGAACTGTCAACTGAGGCCGACGACTCGCCAGGACCCGCACTGGCATCTTGCCCTCCATCACCAGTCGGTGCCTGTTTATAGAGGGTCTCGGCCGCCGCATGCTGAGCTGTTGTCAGCTGTTCAAGAGCTTGTGTCAGTGATGCTTCCTCGCCACTCTCCAGCGCTTTCTTGACCTCAGCGATTGCTGCCTCCAGTGGTTCACGCTCGGTGCTTGATAATTTATCGCCACTCTTTTCAAGCATCTGTTCGGCACCGTAGACGGCTTGGTCAGCCTGGTTACGCCGCTCGATCTCGTCACGCCGAGCCTTATCCTCCTCTGCGTGCAATTCGGCCTCTTTCATCATCCGTTCGACTTCGTCTTTAGCAAGACCACTTGAGGCAGTAATTGTAATGTTCTGCTCCTTACCGGTTGCCTTGTCCTTCGCCGTAACGTTCACAATCCCGTTAGCATCGATGTCAAAAGTAACCTCGATCTGAGGAACACCTCGGGGCGCAGAAGGCAAGCCGACTAAATGAAATTCTCCTAAAACTCGATTATCACGGGCAAGTGGACGTTCACCTTGCAGCACCTTGACCTCTACACTCGTTTGATTGTCAGCTGCAGTTGAGAACGTCTCGCTCTTGCGCGTTGGGATAGTAGTGTTTCGTGGAATCAAGGTCGTGGACACGCCACCTAAGGTTTCGATCCCAAGCGACAATGGCGTTACATCAAGCAACAAAAGATCCTTAACATCCCCAGCCAACACACCTGCCTGAAGAGCTGCTCCGACTGCCACAACCTCATCAGGATTCACACCCTTGTGAGGCTCCTTCCCAAAGAGTTCCTTAACGATCTCCTGCACCCGTGGTACCCGTGTCGACCCACCAACCAAGACGATTTCGTCAATCTTTGAAGTCTCAAGCCCAGCGTCCGCCATGGCCTGTTTCGTGGGCCCAACAGTCCTTTGTAGCAAGTTCTCAACCAACTGTTCGAACTTCGCTCGAGTTAGCTTCATTACCAAGTGTTTTGGACCGGACTGATCTGCCGTAATAAAGGGTAAGTTGATGTCTGTTTCCATCACCGTAGACAATTCCATCTTCGCTTTTTCGGCAGCCTCTTTCAGGCGCTGTAAGGCCATCCGGTCTTTGCTGAGATCGATTCCATCTGACCGCTTAAACTCAGCAACAATCCACTCAATGATGTTGTGATCCAGATTATCACCACCGAGATGGGTATCACCGTTAGTCGCCTTAACCTCAACAACCCCCTCCCCGACTTCAAGAATTGAAATATCGAAAGTGCCACCACCGAAATCAAACACCGCAATAGTTTCATCCTTCTTCTTGTCGAGCCCATAGGCAAGAGCTGCTGCCGTGGGTTCATTGACGATCCGCATCACCTCAAGATTGGCAATTTTTCCCGCATCCTTGGTAGCCTGCCGTTGTGCATCGTTAAAATACGCAGGAACTGTGATCACAGCCTGGGTGACTGGTTGTCCGAGATGTTCTTCAGCCGCCTGGCGCAATTTTTGGAGAATCATTGCAGATATTTGTGGCGGGGTGTGCGGCTCTGAATGACCGACGGTTTTGATACGCACATCACCATTAGTTCCCTCCACGATGGAGTACGGAACCATCTTCATCTCCTCACTAACCTCGTTGGACTTACGGCCCATAAATCGTTTGATTGAGAACACTGTGTTCTCAGGATTCGTCACAGCTTGGCGCTTCGCAACTTGGCCAACCAGGCGCTCGTTCGAACTGGTGAATGCCACTACCGAAGGTGTTAAGCGTGCTCCTTCAGGGTTGGTAACAACGGTGGGTTCACCACCTTCAATCACCGCTACCACCGAATTCGTAGTTCCAAGATCAATTCCGATAATTTTGCTCATGCTTTTCGTCACCATCTTTGCCACCAATATTCAATGGCAAAGTCATCTATATAGGCCTATAAAATTAAGATCAATCGTATCTATACAAATATAAAATATGAGTGTAATTATGTCAATTATTTATGAGTGTATATATATCAAAATTATATTCCACAACAAAAAATGCCCTAAACCTCTATTAAATATAGATTTGTAAGTTGCGTGTTATAATACTGTTGTTGTTTTATTAGGAGTTGAACCCGCCTTGGCACGATACGTTATTAGAATTGCTCGTCAGGCCGGTCTTGTCGCCAGTTTTGTCACCGTGGCAATCCTTGGCGCCACCACTGGGGTGCTCTTTACCTTTGCTGGTGACTTGCCACAAATCTCCGCTCTCGATGACTACGCACCCAATACCATCACTCGCGTTTATGCTCGAAATGGTGAAACCATCGGAGAATTCGCTACGCAGCGACGCGTCGTAATCGATTACGAGAACATCTCCCCTTATTTACGTGACGCGATTATTGCCGCCGAAGATGCGGGATTCTACAGTCACGTCGGATTGAGTATCTCCCGACTGGCCATAACGATTGTTCGAGACGTTGTTCGCGGCGAACTGGCCGGCGCCAGCACCCTTACGCAGCAGCTTGCGCGAAACTTATTTCTTACACAAGAGAAGACCCTGACGCGCAAGATTAAAGAGCTCCTTTTGTCCTTCCAAATTGAGAAACGATATACGAAGACAGAGATCTTGGCCCTCTACTGTAACCAGATCCTTTTTGGTCATGGAGCCTACGGTGTCGAGGCAGCCTCACGTATGTACTTCAACAAATCAGCCGCGGATCTTAAATTAGAGGAAGCAGCCCTGCTGGCCGGAATAATTCAAGCACCCGCAAGACAAAGCCCCTTCGTTAATATTGAACGCGCGACACAACGACGCAATTACGCACTCAACCGAATGGAAGATGAAGGGTTTATATCTGCTGAAGAAGCTGTCACAGCCCGTGCCAAGCCAATCAGCGTGCTAGATCGAAGACGTGAAAAATCAATTGCACCTTACTTCGTGGAAGAAGTGCGCCAACACCTCGAAGCAAACTACGGTGTCGAACAACTCTACGAAGACGGGCTTTCGGTTCACACTTCTTTAAACGTCGAACTGCAAATAGCTGCGAACCGTGCTGTAAGCAATGGTCTCCACCGATTGGATAAACGCCGAGGCTTTAGGAAGCCCGCGCGGAATCTCGCCAAGGAAGAAATCGCTCTTGACGAATTCGACCACGCCAGATGGAATCAACCGATCGCTGCTGGCGATCGCATCCCAGCGATTGTGACAGTAGCGGACTCCAATCACGTAGTTATGCGGTCAGGGAAGTATCAAGGAACAATCGAACGAGAAGGTTTTCGCTGGACACGGCGCCAGGCTGCAAACCAACTGCTGGAAGTTGGTGATTTAATTCTTGTTCAAGTCACGTCCGTTGACGAGACACGCAAAACACTGACCGCCACACTCGACCAGGAACCGCTAGCCGAAGGAGCGTTGTTAGCCATCGATAATCGCACTGGACAGATCCTAGCAATGGTGGGTGGTTACAACTTTGAACGCAGCAAGTTTAATCGGACGGTCCAAGCGTCGCGCCAACTAGGTTCACTCTTTAAGGCGGTTCTGTACGCTACCGCTATCGACCGTGGCTACACGCCAACGTCAATCATTATGGATGAGCCGGTCAGCCTCTCACCCGGGCCTGACCAGCCTGAATACTCACCGGAAAACTACGATAAAGAATTTGTCGGTCCCGTGACACTCCGTTTTGCACTTGAGAAGTCTCGTAATGTCCCTGCTGTCCAAGTTATTGCCGATCTCGGACCTCAACTGGTAGCAGATTACGCGACGCGGTTTGGTTTCACATCGGAGATTCCTTCATTTCTTTCCATTGCATTAGGTGCTGGAGAAGCAACATTGCTAGAGATCACGAGTGCGTACAGCATATTTCCTAACCTTGGTGTGCGTCTTGAACCGTATGAGATTCTCCGCATCACAGATCGTGCTGGTAACCTACTTGAAGAGAATAGACCGATGTCATACGACTCGCTGCCGGCGGATACCGCGTATATCATGACGAGTCTTCTGCGTGGAGTCGTTGAACGAGGCACGGGCCAACAGGCCGCAGGTATCCCTTGGCCTTTAGCCGGTAAGACTGGCACTGTTGATGAATATACAGACGCTTGGTTTGTCGGCTTTGACCCAGAAATTACCGTTGGCGTGTGGGTCGGACATGATGAAAAGCGAACCCTTGGTGACGGCGAGGAGGGGGCACGAGCAGCTCTCCCTATCTGGATAGAGTTCATGCGAGCCCATATCGGCGAGCGGGCAGACGCACCTACCTTCCAAACACCTTCGAATATTGTTTTTCTTTCAGTCGACCGAATGACGGGGAACATCGTAGCGCCATCATCCCCAGACGCAATTCATGAGGCCTTCATTTCTGGAACCGAGCCCGGCATTAATTTTCAACAGTAAGTGTTATTTGCAAGGCTAGTCGTTACCCGCCTGGCTGAGTGTTCCGCTAGATTTTTGCATTAAATAGACCTTAATTAGGCCATCAATATCACCATCTAATACGCGGTCCACATTACCCACATCCTCTTTTGTTCTGTGATCTTTCACAAGGCGATAGGGGTGTAATACATAACTTCGAATCTGACTACCAAAGGAAATATCCCGTTTTTCGCCACCGATTTCTTCAAGACGATCTTGCTGCTCTTTTAACTTCAAATCATAAAGACGAGACCGTAATACTTTCATGGCCGCATCACGATTTCGATGTTGCGATCTTTCGTTCTGGCAGGAAACAACAATATTAGTCGGTAGGTGCGTAATCCGGACTGCTGAATCCGTAACATTAACATGTTGACCACCAGCCCCGCTTGATCGGTAAGTATCGATTCTCAGCTCTTTATCTTCGATGTCAATCTCAATGTCGTCAGGTAATTCCGGCCAGACAAACACCGAAGCAAATGAAGTATGGCGGCGTGCGGCTTGATCGTATGGGGATATCCGAACTAACCGGTGCACACCAGCTTCGGCTAGCATCAATCCATAAGCATAATCGCCAGCAATGGTCAAAGTAGCGCTCTTGATTCCTGCCTCGTCACCTGGTTGGAGGTCAATTACTTCACGCTTGAAACCACGCCGTTCAGCCCAACGCAAATACATTCGCAGAAGCATCTCAGCCCAATCTTGAGACTCAGTACCCCCTGCCCCTGGATGAATCGTGACGATCGCGTTTTTACGATCGTGCTCGCCACCGAGCATTTGCTTAATCTCAGCTGCTTCAACTTGTACCGTCAAATCATCGAGAGCACGAGGCAAATCGTCATCAACGTCCTCACCTTGGCCTGCCCATTCAAGAAAAACCGTCAAATCTTCCGCTCGCTGGCGTAGGGATTGGATTAGCGCGCAGTCGTCCTCTAGACGTCGCCTGCGTTGAAGCACCTGTTGAGCAATCTCTTGGTCCTTCCAGAAATCTGGCGCAGCAGCTTGACTTTCAACCTTAGCTAATTCTTTCGCAGGTCCGAGTGCGTCAAAGATAGCCCCATAAATCAGTGGCCCGCTTAATCAGATCCTGACAGCGTCTTACTTGCTCATCACGAATCATTACAAAGTCCTCCTATGCACAGAGGGTTTCCGACTCAGCCGCATTGTTCCAAGAACCAGCAACCCAGCTATGCTAAATAAGCTACATAAGTATGCAAACAGGTCGCCAGTACGACCATAGATCGTCTTACCTTGAAGCCATCGCACATCACCCACGACTGTATCACGCGTAAACAGTTCGGTTCGGGCGAGCACTCGACCATAAGGATCTACAATTCCACTTATACCAGTGTTCGCTGACCGCACCAAGTAGCGGCCCTGCTCAACTGCACGCATGGCAGCTTGTGCAAAATGTTGGTGCGGAGCTGAGGATCGGCCAAACCAAGCGTCATTTGTGATGGTAGTTATAAGTTCGCTACCCTCTCCGATGAACTGGTGAATCAGAGCCGGATAAACAACTTCGTAGCAGATCGCTGTGCTTATGCGGTGCCCATCCACGACGAAAGTACTAGGGGTTGCACCTGCAGAAAAATCTGAAACGCTTGCTACCAGTTTATCCGCAAAAAACAGCACTTGACGAAACGGTACGTACTCTCCAAATGGCACCAAATGCATCTTGCGGTACACCCCACCTGACCTCCCATCCTGGTTGACCAAGAAGGCTGCATTGAAATATTGAAAGGTTGGTTCATTTTTAACTTCTTCACTTCCAAAAAGCACATGGACGTTAGCTTCGATCGCCAACTTGCGTACCATCTCGCTTCCGGCTACATTTTCCTCAAACACAAATGGCGTAGCCGATTCCGGCCAGACGATTAAACGTGCGCCTTCTGCTGCGACCTTCCGACTTGCTGTTAAGTAGGTTTCCAGGATCGACTGACGCAGTCCAAGGCTTCGCTTATCTTTCTGGGCAATGTTGCCCTGCACTATACCGATACGAATACTCGTGCCGTCTCGCGTCAACTTATTATCGGAGAGACGCCAACTGCCCCAGACCACGACTAGAATGAGAGTCAGTGCGGCACAACTAACATTGACCAGCCTCTCGCGACCACGAACCAGAACACAATCGACCAGCGCAACGTTGATCATGACTACAAGCCACGAAACACCATAAACTCCAACCACACTCGCTATCTGAACAACAGGCAGCACGTTAACTTGTGAGTACCCCAATAATGCCCATGGAAATCCGCCAAGTACATGTGTACGTCCGAGTTCGGTCGCCACCCAAACGGAAGGAATCACAATCAACCGTAACCAACCTAAACGAGAACTCAACAAGGCGACGGTCAGTGTAAATAACAATGGAAAAACCGAAAGGCCAGCAACGAGGAGTCCGTTTACCGCAATACCCTGCCATAAACTAAGACCGCCGTAGGTCACCATCACGCCGGTGATCCAGTACAGAGTGCCCGTGAAGTAACCAAAACCTGTCAATAAACCTAGCGCGCACGCCCAGCCCGTATCAGGCGAGTTCGATATTACCGATTGGGATTTACCACTAAGCCATGCGATAGAACCCAGCCGACCACTTAAAACTAGCAAGAGCGGTGCTAGAGAAACCCATGCGATTACAGAATGGCCGAACTTTGGGAAACTTAACGAAAGTAATACGCCAGAAAGGAGTGCGAGTGAGCCGTCACGAATATACATTGCTAAAACCGAACTAAGTAACAAGAGATTGATGTGATATCACAATGAAGTATTGCACCAGTGTGTGGAGTCATGAGAAGTGCTGTCAGACGCATACTTCACCAGATTAAATGAAGGCACGTTTCGCCAGCCACTTAATAGCGAGTAACCCAAGCCGGAAATTGTGCTTCTTCAAGACGTCGCCGCATATCGTCTGCTTCTTTCTGATCTAGATTTCGACCGACTCGCACACGATAAAACTCCGCAGACGCATCAGGTTCAAGTAAGTACGCTGGATAATCGTCACTTCTCAATTGTTCCAGCATCGCTTCAGCATCTTGACGACTACGTACTGCCGTAACTTGGACCGTAAATCCAACTTTTACTGATTCCAAGGATGAGCTTGTAAGAGATGGCTGCTGAGTAATGATTGACTCGGATTCACTTGGCAGCACCTCCTCAATCAGATCCGAATCTGAATTCACAGATTCCTGCATCACGTCTGGACTAGTAAGACGTCCAGGGTAGCTCAAATCGCCCATCTGCTCGGTTTCATCTTCAGGCGAAACCAACTCAAGAGCCCCTTCAAATTCCTCAACAAGGTCCTCTTCCATGACATCAGCAGGTGGTACTTCTGAACTCAAGCCTTGCAACTCCCGTGCACCACGCCCAACCATTACACCCAAAAGAAAAGTAACGACCAAAAGAACGGTCGTCGCCATGAAAATGAAAACGAGAGTCTTACCGTTCAGCGAGATTTCGTGAAATCCATCGTCCGACATAGAAACCGTTCCTGACGATTATTTATCATCATTCTTCGGAGTGAGTAAATGTATTAATTCCATGGGAAGCGGAAACACAATGGTCGAATTCTTTTCAGAAGCTATCTCAGTAAGTGTTTGAAGATATCGTAAAGTAATTGCGGCAGGCTCCGTGGAGATAATCCGTGCTGCCTGTGATAGCTTTTCTGAGGCGCTATACTCACCATCAGCGTGTATGATTTTAGCACGTTTCTCGCGCTCCGCCTCTGCCTGCCTAGCCATGGCGCGTTGCATGTCAGGCGGTAGATCAACATGCTTTACTTCAACTGCCGACACCTTAATACCCCAAGGATCTGTATGCTGATCTAGAATCTTTTGGAGGTTTTGGTTAAGTTGCTCGCGTTCGGAAAGCAGTCCATCAAGTTCTACCTGCCCGAGAACACTCCGCAGTGTCGTCTGAGCCAACTGCGATGTTGCGTAATGAAAATTCTCAACTTCGACAATAGCCGGTTGAGGCTCCATGACTCGAAAATAAACTACAGCGTTGACTTTCACAGACACGTTATCTTTGGTAATCACATCCTGAGGCGGAACATCCATAACGATAGTTCGCAGACTGACGCGAACAATCCGATCAATAGGAGCAAACACAAGAATAACTCCAGGCCCCTTCGTTTGCTGTAGGAGCTTACCGAGGCGGAAGATCACACCACGTTCATACTCATTAAGAATCTTGACTGAACTAATGAGATAGAGGCCGACAATCAAAAAGAAAATCATCGCTTCATTCATCGGTTATCTCCTTCATGTGAGACTGTAGCGAAACGTTGAACTATCAAGGTCAATCCGGTGACATCCACAATAGTAATTGTTTCTCCAACTGAAATCGATTCCTCGGCTGTTGCCGTCCAAATCTCACCACGCGCTGAGACCTTCCCTGTTCCCCCAGGCTCAATGGCAGTTAACGTACGGCCAACCTTATTAAGCATCCCGCTCGACCCAGTTACAGACCGCTCTCGCTGAATCCTCACCACCAGCCTAGCCAATAACAACATAATTGTCGCGAGTGCAAGGGTCACGGGGATTATAAAATTCAATCCTACTTGTAATTCTGGCATCGGTGAATCGATGAGTATCAACGATCCAAGCATTAAACTGACAATGCCTCCCGCAGCCAATAGACCAAAACTTGTCGACACCATTTCTAAGGCGAACAAAGTCAGACCGAACACCATGAGCAACACACCCGCTATATTGACCGGAAGAATCTGAAAAGCAAAGAAGGCCAACAAGAGAGATAGTCCTCCAACAACCCCTGGCACGACTGCGCCAGGACTCCACAACTCAATTGTTAAGCCAAGTGTTCCTAAACTGAATAATAAGTAGGCTATCTCGGGACGAGCGATCGCACTCAAAACATTTTGGCGCCATGTCATCTCCAAACGCTCGATGCGCGCTCCAGCAGTATGCACTAATGTGTTTTCACCATTGAACCGTGACACAGTTTGACCATCTAATTGTGCGAGGAGATCCTCAAGATCAACCGCTATAAGATCGATTAATGGAGGCTCGGCAGACAGAGCTTCCTCCTCAGTGAAGGCCTTACTTTCAGTGACAGCCGTTTCTGACAACTCCACGTTTCGATGACGCTGCGTAGCAAGGGAACGGGCAAAGGCTGACAAATCTTCTGTCGCTTTTTGAGATGTCGTTTCGTCCATCTGTTGCCCACTACCAGAAACAGGATGGGCTGCACCTATATGCGTACCAGGTGCCATGGCAGCAACGTCGGCTGCCAGCGTAATGAGAAAGCCTGCCGATGCCGCCCGTGCCCCACTTGGCGATACGTAAACAACCACCGGTGTTCTTGAAGTAATCATGCTTGACGTAATCGTCCGAGTAGATTCCACAAGACCACCCGGCGTACGCAAGATAAAAACTATGAGTTCGACATCTTCATTATCAGCACGAGCGATAGTCTGCAGCATAAATTCAGCAGAAACTGGATGAATAATCGCATCAACTTCGGCAACGTAAACAGTGGGAATCCGATCTTGGACTCGCGATGAAAACTCATCTTGCGTTGAGGCGGGAACAACGGTAGTCAGGATTACCGTTATGCCCCATAGTATGAGGCGGCTACTAACGTACCGGTTGAGCAGAATAGGCATTCATGCCTCATGACTCAAACAAGACCACCAAAGACCAGAACGCTTACCAGAACAGCGCTCTGTTAACGTACCGTAACTGAGTCGCTGGATACCTGTCAATGCACCTTGAAAAGCTCTAAAGCCATCGGTAAACAAGCGACAGTTTTATGATGAAGGCTGGCATGGACAATTAGATTAATATTCGTTGTAGCATTTTCTGATAACCTTAATGTTGCAGAATGTCTACGGTAGCTATCATCGCGGGTGGTGAAGCGCGCCGCTTAGGCGGGCAGTCTAAGGGTAACCTGCCTCTCGGAAACACAAGTTTTATCGATCGTCAAATTGAAATTCTGTATAGAGTGGCTGACGATGTACTCATTGTCGCAAACGACCAGGCTTATAAATGCCTTGGAGTTCCAGTCGTATCAGACCTTATCCCAGGAGCTGGCGCCATGGGTGGAATCTATACTGCACTTACAGTCGCAAAAACAAAGCAAGTGTTAGCAGTTGCTTGTGACATGCCGTTCTTGCAGGTAGATTTCTTAAAACATGTGTTGGTCGCTGGGCAAACAGTCGATGTAGCAATTCCAAAAACAAAACATGGCTACGAGCCACTCTGTGCATCCTATGGACAGGGATGCCTCCCAAAGATGATGCAGCAAATCACGCGGGGCAAATTCAAACTTCACGATCTACTGCCATTTTTGAAGATTCGAGAAATAGGCCCAGAAGAGATAGCCGCCCATGATAAGGATGGCAATCTCTTTTTTAATGTGAACACACCAGACGATTATAGATGGGCATTGGAGCAATTTAAAGATCGCTAGTTCATAAGCGAGCTATCATGATTTTATCCGTACACAATCTGCTGCGCTCACAAGTCACCGCAACAATTATCAAGGTCTACGGCCTCAAGCCTTCGGCAGTGCCAGTAATTGCTATCCAAAATCCGCCGACCAGACAAATGGGTGATCTCGCGATCACAGTTTCATTTGAACTAGCCCGTGTCTTACATAAAGCACCGAAAATTATTGCCCAAGAAATTATCTCTGCACTTGATTCCATCGATGGGATAGCCACAGTTGAAGCTGCCCCTAATGGATATCTTAATTTTTTCTTGGACCGACCTCGATTTCTCTCGACTCAACTAACAAAAACCGAAAAACAATCGTTACCCCGCCAATCACAAACAATTAAAACAATCGTGGAGCACACTTCCATAAACCCGAATAAGGCTGCGCACATTGGACATCTCCGTAATTCCGTACTTGGAGACACACTAGGGCGCTTGCTGCGCTTTCAAGGATGTACAGTCGAAATTCAGAATTATATCGACGACACTGGAGTGCAAGTAGCAGACATGGTCGTGGGATTTCAGATATTAGAATCTAAAGATACTGAGGCAGTTCAGGCACTCGCTACATCATCGGATTTCGACTGCCTTTGCTGGGATCTCTACACTAAAGTGACCGAATGGTACGATGCCGATAGTAAGCGGCTTGAAACGCGAACGGCTACACTTCGCGCTATAGAAGCCGGTAATAATGACACCGCTGCGATCGCGCACATAATCGCTAACCGAATCGTCCAATGCCATTTGCGAACCATGGAGAGGCTGAATATCAACTACGACCTGCTCGCCTGGGAGGGCGATATCTTACGGCTTAAGTTTTGGGAACAAGCATTCAAAATCCTTAAAGAGTCTGGTGCAGTTTATTTACAGGACAGCGGAAAATTGGCTGGTTGCTGGGTAATGCGGATCAACCCTAGAAGTGAAAAAGCAACCAACATTGACGAAGAAACTGCGAATAACGACAGGTCGCCTGACGATGAAAATCGAGAAAAAGTTATCGTCCGCTCTAATGGCCTTGTCACCTACGTTGGTAAGGACATCGCCTACCAGTTCTGGAAATTCGGACTACTGGGTAAAGATTTCCATTATCAGATTTTCGATCACAGCCAAAAGGGAAAACCCGTCTGGACTACCACGTCGACGCGTAGCGAGCTTACCTTTCCAGAATTTGGTAAAGCTGATGCTGTTTACAACGTCATCGATACTCGACAATCCTATCTCCAGGAACTACTCAAACAAGCACTCCAAATTATGGGGCATCCCTCACAGGCAGAAAGCTCTGTACATTTTTCCTATGAAATGGTTGCCCTCTCGAATCAAACCGCGCAAAAACTTGGATACACAACTTCAATTAACCCGGATCGCTCATTCGTTGAAGTGTCAGGCCGGAAAGGATTAGGAGTAAAAGCAGATGACCTGATTAACCGCATGACTGAGGTAGCGAGTGTTGAGGTCACTAAGCGCAACGCGGACCTAGGGTCTCAAGAATGTGAACATATCGCAAAAATGATTGCTGTCGCTGCCGTACGCTATTTCATGATTAAGTACTCGCGAGGCAAGGTCATCATCTTTGACATTGATGATGCCCTAAGTTTCGAAGGTGAAAGTGGGCCCTACCTGCAGTACGCTGTTGTCCGGGCGAACAAAATTCTACAAAAGCTACAAGAACAGGCAGGCACTACCGAGTCGGACGTGATTCTCAAACTGGGATCAACACCAACTACTTGTTTAAATCGTAATAGTGGTGACGAACTGTGGGCGTTAATCTTAGAATGCGCGAGACTAGATGAAGTAGTCAATCAAGCCATTCGTACTCATGAACTTTCAGTTCTGGCGAAGTATGCCTTCAGCCTAGCTCAGACATTCAACGCATTTTATCATCGTCAACCAATTCTAAAAGAATCCCAAAACGATGTGCAGCTATGGAGGGCCGCTACTGTAATTTACTTCCGAACACAAATGACGCGGACACTTGACTTGATGGGTTGTCAGGTGCCACCTCGCATGTAATCAGCAACCACTATTGAAAAGACCTCTCAAACCAAGAATAGCCATAAATAGGCCGAGAAGATTTATTCAATAACGAAATGCGGTAAACCTAACTTTTCTCGGATAAGACGATCAGCACTACGAGTAGCCGCTTCCTGAAACACCTCAAAAGACATTCGATCGCGAAAAGGTTCAAGGTCTTGAAGAGCCTGTCTCTGCAACGCTTTGCGCAGATCGGAATCAACGTGCTGTTGGATCCCCACCAACATTGCTTCGTCTACCAAGGCTAACTGTTCTTTCAACCTAGCCCTCTTCACGCCACGAGCTCCTTTCGCTTCTGCCCGTAAACCGTCAAGCTGTTGCAACGTCTGGTTAAGAACAGCATGAACGCCCAACCACGGTTCCGGCTCAACAAGAATCGCGGTGAGACGGGTCATTAAGCGATCCAAGTGGCGCGAAAGACTAGGAAGGTTTTTACTCCTTGAGGTTGACTGAATATTTTCAACTTGAGCACCCACCGCCCTACGCCAATCATCAAACTGGGCAAGCACATCAGGTTCACAGAATTCAATCCGCAATGGCCGACGACGTCCGATACTGCTCACGCGTGAAACGCGTTCGTCGATACCGCGGTACACAACTTTCAGTGGAATACCTGCATCAGCCCAACCTTGGACCATATTAAATCCCGGCCCCACAAGTCGAATCAGATGCCCTTCATTCTTCTTACAAAGATAGGTCTCAACTTCACGGCAGTAGTTAGAAACATCCATGGAGGGTAGGGCCATTACAAGGCTTAATCATGACGAATACGCTCCCAAACCATTTGTAATCCATGCAAAACAAGATTGGGTTCTAAGTGTTCTATTAAATCTGTCTCGTTAGCAATTACCTCGGCCATGCCGCCTGTCGCTATACAGATAGTTTGAGCTTGTTCACCGCCTAGTTCACTTTTAAGTCGTTGCACGATCCCTTCCACCAGAGCTACATATCCATAAAATAACCCTGACTGTATCGAACCGACAGTTGTCTGCCCGATGAGTTGCGGCGGCTTTCGCACCTCAACTCGTGGTAATCGTGCCGCGTGCTGAAACAGCGCGTCCGACGAAATTTGAACACCAGGACAAATAACACCACCCAAATATTCGCCCTCTATAGAAATCGCGTCAAATGTCGTCGCAGTCCCAAAGTCGACGACAATCACCGGAACATTTTTTGCTCGACCATGTCGTTCAAAGGCCGCTACCCCATTGACAAGCCGGTCTGCCCCTACTTCCTTGGGGTTGTCGTAACGCACAGACATACCTATGTCAGTCGTAGCTTCGACTAGTTGCACCTGAAGCCCGAGGTATTGTTCAACCATGGTCGTTATGGTTCCGGTCAACGGCGGAACGACGGATGCCATAATGACACCAGTAATTTGAGATCTATCAATATTACGATCTAAAAAAAGGCTGCTGACAAGAATACCCAACTCGTCAGCAGTGCGTTCACCAAGCGTCGCCAGACGCCAACTATCTACCAACTCTTCCCCATCAAAGACGCCAAGCACGACATTGGTGTTCCCCACATCAATAGCTAGCAGCATATTGAGATTCCAGATTTCTGTAATTCAGCTTCGCAAACTGAATAAAAAAAGAAACTATTCTTGCTCATAAGATCCACCGAATCTCGCCAGCCAACACACGTTCGATCTGGTTTTCCTTACGCACCAGTAGCGCTCCTCCATCATCAATACCAACGGTCATCCCACCATGCCATTCAGATTGACCGCGCCATTCTACGTGTGCCCCTTCAGAGGTAGGTGACAACGCCCTCCACCGGTTCAGGATAACATCCGTTTGTCCTTCCAGAAGAATCTTATGCCACCTGACGATCGCGGCAAGTGACTCGACCATTAGCCTCGCCGAATCTACTTTGTCACCCAGTTCGGCTTCCACCGAAGTTGCTAGTTTAGCCACTTCAATAGGTAAATTGGAGGCTTCCAAATTTATTCCAAAACCGACTACAACATATTGACACGGTCCAGACCGTCCGGCAGATTCGGTCAGAATACCGCCAACCTTTCGATACTCTGAAACAAGTTGTTTTGTGGTTTTAATAACAAGATCGTTTGGCCATTTAAGTTCAATTTGGAGATCTGTCAAGGCACGAAGCGACTCTGCTAACGCAACACCCACCGTATGCGTCAGCAATGGAACAACCCGACACGGCCGAAGAATCAACGATACGTAGAGGCCAACATCTGCTGGTGAGACCCATCGGCGACCTTGACGACCGCGTCCAGCAGTCTGGGCACGAGCAACAATGACTGTTCCTTCAGGAGCACCGTTGGCTGCCCACTCCAAGGCTAAATCATTTGTAGATGTGACTTCGTCAAAATAGAAAATGTTTCCGAAAAAATGACCTAACCGAGACTCATTTGCTGAAACCACCGACTGCAAATGATTAGGTAGCGGCCCCGCTGACTTATGGTGTCGTAAGAAAGTCACCCTTCCCATTAACTCCGAAGCGTTTCCATCTCCACACTCATGTCAACAGCCGGCGCAGAATGTGTTAATGCACCTACTGAAACATATTCCGCTCCAGTATCGGCTAAATCTGCCATACGTTCCAATGTTACACCGCCAGAAATTTCAACCGCAGCTCGACCTCGACTGCGTAGAACAGCTTCTTTAATTTGGTCGATCGACATATTATCGAGTAATAAAATATCGACACCGACCGCGAGGGCTACGTCGACTTGATCAAGGTTTTGCACCTCGATCTCCACTAAATGATTAGATTTCAGGGATCGAATGTTCTGCAAAGCAGACTCGATACCTCCTGCCAGCTCAACGTGGTTATCTTTTATCAACACCCTATCATTCAAACTGAAGCGATGATTGGTGCCACCGCCAACACGGACGGCGTACTTTTCAAGTGTCCGCAAGGTCGGTGTAGTTTTTCGAGTGTCCAAGACGACAATCCGTCCACCACTAGCATCCACGAATCGTCTCGTGAGTGTAGCAATACCAGATAAGCGCTGCAGAAAATTGAGAGCTGTGCGCTCAGCCGTTAATAATGCAAGACCGAGACCAGTCACTTCGGTCACAATCTCACCGACTTTACATTTACATCCATCCTGCCGATGTTGAATCACTTGCGTGGCAGCGTCAACTTGTCGAAACACATCAATCGCAACATCGAGACCAGCCAAGACACATTCAGACTTAACGAGGATACGAGCTCTAGCCAGAGTGCTGGCCGCAATACAGCCCTCGCTCGTAATATCCCCATCACCTCGATCCTCATCCAGTGCTTGACGGACTAGGCCTTGGTAATCCAAGGGGTCCAAAGGTTCGAATTTAACATCCGACATCAAGGTGTTAGTTCCTCCAAAATCCGAACCAATTTATTTTTCTGCTCGTCCAGAGTGGAGGCTCGCGCTACGGCTTCCGCTACGATATCTGGATCAGCACGTTCCCTAAACTTTGGATTGGCGAGCTTCGCATCATTTGCGGTTTTCTGAGCTTCAATTTTCGCTAATTCCTTGCGGACTCGAGTAAGCTCGGCCTCGCGATCGACAATCCCGGCAAGGAGCACATGAAATTGCATGTCCCGAACGATACGTACAACCGTGTCTGGGTCCCTGTCATGCTTATCGACAAGTTGCAGAGACTCTAAACCCGCAAGCTGAGTGATATAACTTTCGTGAGTGCGGAGGATACTTAAAGTGGCCAAGCCCCCACCAACCACAACAACTGTAATTTTTTGAACCCTAGGTACACCCCACTCAGCTCGAACAGTTCGAATGGTCGTAATCACTTCCTGAAGCAGTTCCATACAGTCCGCGGCTTCATTGTCAATCCAAGCATCTTGTTTCTTAGGAAACTCAGCCAAAGTAATAGACTGGTGGCAACCGTCCGCCGTGAGTCCAGTATCGGCGTGCCGTGGCAGTTGTTGCCATACCTCCTCAGTTATGAAAGGAACGACCGGATGCAGCATTCTTAATGTTCTGTCGTGTACTTCGAGAAGCACCGCGAGCGCTACATTACGCACTTCGCCGGTTCCATTGAGGTGTGGTTTGACCAGCTCAATATACCAATCCGCATAATCGTGCCAGAAGAATTGATAGAGTCGGTCAGCGGCCACATCAAAGCGATACGCTTCAAGCGCCTCGTTGACCTCACCGGCCAATTCATTAACGCGATGCAAAATCCATCGATGGACTAACTCAGTGGATGACGCCTGCGGAACAACTGGTCGTCGCTCAACCTCATTGACGTACATCAGAACAAAACGAGAAGCATTCCAAATCTTATTTACAAATTGACGAGAACCACGCAATCGACCTTCAGAAAGCGCGATGTCCATCCCTGGTGACGCAAGCGCCGTTAAGGTGAATCGCAAAGCATCAGCACCGATATCGTCCATCAAATCCAAGGGATCAACAACATTACCCTTGGACTTACTCATTTTTTTCCCTTGTTCATCACGCACGAGGGACGAAATAAACACCGTCCGAAACGGGACATCATCGCCAAACTTCAGTCCCAACATGATCATGCGTGCAACCCAAAAAAAGATGATGTCAAGGCCGGTAAGCATGAGGGTCGTTGGATAGTAGCGCTCTAGATCGGTGGACCGTTCTGGCCATCCCATGGTGCTAAAGGGCCACAACGCAGAACTAAACCAGGTGTCAAGAACATCGGTTTCCTGACGTAACGCACCGCCACAGGAGCATCGTTCTGGAGGAGTCTCCTCCACTAGGAGCTTGTCACAGGCCTCGCAATACCAGGCTGGTATGCGGTGTCCCCACCATAATTGCCTCGAGATACACCAATCATGAATGTTGGCCATCCACTCAAAGTAAGTCTTTTCCCAATTTGCTGGGACGAAGGTAATGCGCCCATCCTTGACAGCGTCGATCGCAGGCTCTGCTAAAGTCTTGATACTCACGAACCACTGATTCGATACTAAAGGCTCAACAATAGTGTCGCAACGTTGGCAATGTCCGATAGCGTGACGGTGATCCTCAACCTTCACGAGAAAACCTTCCTGCTCTAAACGTTCAACTAAAGCTCTTCGTGCGGTGAGGCAATCCTGTCCTGCATAGGGACCTGCCTCCTTTGTCAGATGTCCCGCTTCGTCGATCACAGAGATTTGCTGCAAATTGTGCCGCTGCCCAATCGCAAAGTCATTGTGATCGTGAGCGGGCGTTACCTTAACTGCTCCCGTTCCAAAAGCCTGATCAACAAATTCGTCGGCAACAATTGGCAGTTCTCGGCCAATGATTGGCAGGAATACTCGACGCCCAACTAAAGATCGGTAACGAGAATCCTCTGGATTGACCGCTATTGCGGTATCACCGAGCATCGTCTCGGGCCTAGTAGTAGCAATAGTGAGCGCGCCTTCATCGTCTACAAAGGCGTACTGCACATGGTATAACTTGCCGTCCGTTTCCTTATGGACCACCTCTAAATCTGACAAGGCTGTGGAGCAGCGAGGACACCAATTGACAATGTAGTTACCCCGATAGATCAACCCTTCTTTGTACAATGAAACAAACACTCGGCGAACCGCTCGCGAAAGGCTCTCATCAAGCGTGAAGCGTTCACGACTCCAGTCGACCGATGAACCCAACCGTTGCATTTGGCCAACAATCGTCCCTTTGCTCTGCTCTGCCCATGCACGTACTCGGGCTTCGAAGGCCTCACGGCCAAGGGCATCCCGAGTAGTACCTTCAGCTGCCAATTGTTTCTCAACAACATTTTGCGTCGCGATACCTGCGTGGTCAGTCCCTGGTAACCACAACACATCAAAGCCACGCATCCTCTGCCACCTCGCAATAATATCTGGCAGCGTCTGATTGAGTGCGTGACCAATGTGTAACCATCCAGTCACATTAGGTGGCGGAAGGACCATACTAAATGGGGGACGTGTACTTTCAGGATTCGCGCGAAACGCATGTACCGATTCCCAGTATGCGTACCACTTTGGATCGACTTTGTCGTGTTCGAACGTCTTCGATAACTGTGCCTTAGACATAAGAAAATAGACTTCCGCACACTAGTGAAAAGTGGTGATCAGTTAATAGAATTCGGCGCGCCATACTTATTTGAGACTACCTATAGGTGATAAACAGGTCAAGAAGACGTGAGATGTAACGCCCTGTATCACGTAGATACAGCCGAGGGACGCACATGTTCGCGAATGAAATTGACAATATCTTGCATCGGGCTACCGGGGAGAAAAATACCCTCAACTCCAACCGCACGTAATTTTGGAACGTCAACATCTGGAATAATTCCACCCACAACAATGAGGACGTCCTTCATACCCTTTATCTTTAAAAGTTCCGCAATGCGAGGACACACATGATTATGTGCACCTGAGAGAATAGATAACCCGATAACGTCCGCATCTTCTTGTAACACCGTTTCAACAATTTGTTCAGGCGTTTGGCGAAGACCCGTGTAGATGACTTCCATCCCAGAATCCCGTAACGCTCGAGCAATCACTTTTGCACCTCTGTCGTGCCCATCAAGTCCAGACTTAGCAATCACCACTCGAATCGTTCGCATCACCCTCTCACACTGCCTACCCATATCGAGTAAGCGCTCGATGGTAAACATGCTGTAATGTGCAACCTGCGTCTAAATCATTGGTGTTTCTTCGTACTCACCCCACACATCCCGGAGTGCGTTACACATTTCTCCCAATGTCGCATAAACCCGTACTGCGTCCAACAGGGGCTCCATCATATTCGTAGTGCCCTCCGCAGCTGCACGCACCTGCTCAAGGGCGCGTGCGACTCGATCAGTGTCGCGTTTTCGCTTTAATAGCTGCAACTGATCTAACTGTTTCTGTTCTGTCGACTCATCGATATATAACGTTGGAATTTCAGCATCACCATCGTCGACAAAGGCCGTAACACCAACGACTGCACGCTCGCCAGACTCCACACGCTTTTGATCTTGGTAAGCACTTTCAGCAATTTCTCGCTGGGGATATCCCTGCTCAATTGCTTCCACCATACCACCACAATCATCGATCGCTTTAAAATAGGAATTCGCTTTATTTTCCAGCTCACAAGTCAATGTTTCGATCAAGTATGAACCACCCAGTGGATCCGCTACCTCGGTAATACCAGTTTCATGCGCGATGATTTGTTGTGTACGAAGTGCAAGTGTCGCAGCATCAGACGTCGGTAAAGCCAAAGCTTCATCAAGCGAGCAAGTGTGCAATGAGTTTGTGCCACCCATTACAGCGGCTAGTGCTTGCCACGTTGTACGCATGACATTGTTATACGCTTGCTGGCCAGTAAGTGACCCGCCAGCAGTTTGACTATGAAACCGCAATTTCCATGAACGCTCATCCTTCGCATGGAATCGGTTGCGCATCACATGACTCCAGATTTTTCGAGCAGCTCGGTACTTGGCAATTTCTTCAAAAAAATCAGAGTGCGCGTTAAAAAAGAACGACATTCGTGGTGCGAATGTATCAACGTCCAACCCAGCATCGATACCATATTGGACATATTCAATGCCATCACGCAGGGTAAACGCTAGTTCCTGGGCTGCCGTGGAGCCGGCCTCTCTGATGTGGTAGCCACTAACGGAGATAGTGTTCCACTTTGGTGCATGCTCACCACAAAATGCAAATACATCAGTGATCAGTCGCATCGATGGCCGCGGAGGATAAATGTACTCCTTTTGCGCAATAAACTCTTTCAAGATATCGTTCTGAATCGTTCCAGCCACCTGCTGCCAATCGACACCCTGCCGCTCGGCCAACACTAAGTACATAGCCAGTAACATTGGCGCAGATGAGTTGATCGTCATGGATGTTGTGACGTCTGACAATTTGATACCAGCAAAGAGACGTTCCATGTCAGCCAGAGACGCTACGCTCACACCACATTTGCCTATTTCGCCTGCCGATAAGGGGTCATCGGGGTCTCTGCCCATTAATGTTGGCAAGTCGAATGCAACGCTAAGACCAGTGCCGCCAGCTGCTATCAATTGATGGTATCGATTGTTGGTTTCCTCAGGTGTGCCAAAACCCGCAAATTGACGCATCGTCCACAGCTTTCCTCGGTAACCGGTCGGATGAATCCCACGTGTATATGGAAACTCGCCTGGGTCATTTAGATCACGTTGATAATCAAGGTCGGAAAGATCGTCTGATTCGTAGAATGGCGCTACGGGATGCGCAGAACCTCCACCTTCGACCTTGTTAGGGTTACGGCTTGAGGATGACACCTTCGCTCTTCTTTCCATTCATTTTGATCGTAATCGGTCGATCAAGTCTTAGATGACGTACATAGGTCAACTCGGTCACAGCTGGCTGTGCCGACAGCCACGACCAATCAACGGTGCCTTCACCAGACTCAGGGTTGACTGTAAAGTACCCGACATTAAACGCTGTTAAATTATGAAAGAAATGGGAACCTTGGGATGGCCTTATTTTAAAATTCTCAAATCCAGCTTCGACGATCACCTTCGCTCCCGCAATCTGATCCCAAGTTACAGGGATCCCCAACCAAGGTTCGTGTGATCCCCAGCGTCCAATGCCAATTAAGACGTAAGGAATACCTTGTTGGACAAGGTCCGCATTCAGTCGTCCTACTTCGGCTGCGATTTCACCGGTACTCGTCCTGTCGAATGTATCTCGAGACACGACTACTATGTCAAAAATATCATCGACTTTTCCATGACCCAAGACAACTTGACTTGAACATATCAAATCTTTTTTCTCGACGCTGCCGAAGTCCATATCAACCAATTCACGTGACAAAGCAAGGGGCCGTAACTGTAGAACGGTAAATTCCGACTTACTACTTTCTGAGCGTTTTACGTTAGCCGCAAATTCGATCTCCACAGGTGAACCAGTCGCTCTTCTACCGATTTCTAGCATCAGCTCAAGAATATCGGCTAATGGAAAAATCTCATGCTTCAGAACAGGAGCAAAACTTACAAGCCGAACTCCTTCCCGTGCTACACCGTCATATATTGCGTTATTTTCAGGGGAATACGTTGAGCCTAAAAACTGGAGACTGCCATCTTGTTCTGCGACTTCAAGACCGAACTGTTTCAATTTGAATTCCGTATCGATATCTGTTGCGAGAGCATCCCCTTCCCTACCGAGTTCCAAACCGTAAAAATGCCTCTGCGAGTTACGAAGAATGTCATCCACTGAAGAAAACTGCATCACGTGCTGTGGATATTTTGGACAAAACCTGAAACACACGTTTCCGTCAACAACTGTAGCTCCAAGACCAAGCGCTACAGCTGTAATACCATCCTTGGCTTTGATTGGTGAAACCGGATAAAAATTGTGAGAACGGGCGACTCCAGAAATATCTGGATAGAAACGATTCCCATGCGTGAGACCAGTCACTTTCTGGATAATGACGGCCATTTTCTCTTCCTCAAGCCGATACGGTGAGGTGCCCAAATATGATTTCGTTCTTCCAGTAAACATTGAAAGGTAGACAGTGCGAATCGCGGCAAGTAAACGCTCAACCCGAACATCAAGATCCTCTTGATCGTTTGACAGCATCACCGTTTGATAGATGCCAGCAAAAGGCTGGTATTGCGAGTCCTCAAGCAAACTTGATGACCGTATCGCCAGTGGATAGGTAGCCAGTTTAAGAAGGTCGCGTAACTGCTGATACACATCACGCGGGAACCTAGCCTTTCGAAACCGCCTTGCAACTTCTTCATGATCCTTCGATTCAAGGGCAAAGTCGCGCAGGTTGTTCTCTTCTAACGTGCGATCGAAAATGTCTGTCGCCAACACCACAGCTGCTGGCACCGAAACTTGGACTTCTGGAAAACGGGCCTCTAAATCGTAGTCACTCAACATAAAATTCACGAACGCCAGACCACGACCTTTTCCACCAAGTGAACCACTACCGATTCTACTGAAATCACTTTCTGGCTCGAACATCTCTGCTTCAAAGTCGGCGACAACCCCACGATGTTGTTGACGGCGGTACGAGCGGAGTGCATCTATCAAGGTCTCACGAAGTCCTTCAACCGTCTCATAATCCGAGACTCTTCTCGGTCGCAAGAAGTGTGCGAGCTCAAATTCCGTTCTAGCTTTAAGCCACCTCGAAAAATGATTGCGTTCGCCATGAAACGCGACGCTCTCAGGGGGCACCACGTGTAACTGGCTTTCAAGTTCACGTAAATCATGCGCAACTGATACGACTGCGCCATCCGGCGTTCGAAAAACAAAATCGCCAAAGCCGAAACCTTCGTTCATGAATTCACGTAACTCTTGCAAGAGGGTGGGTGAATCCTTCATTACGTACGGGACACCAAGTGAAGCAGCCTCTGATGCAATTTCCAGATCATGTAATCCAGACTGCAACATGATCGGCACATCAGGTTGTAATTCACGTACGCGCTTGGCGAATTCGACACCGGCACGTTTAAACAACTGGCCATCCTTCGGAAATGAGACATCAGAAATCACGCCAAGCACATCATCCTGATGAACGTCAAAATAGCGCCAAGCCTCCTCATAGGTGCCACACAGTAAAATCTTCGGTCGCGCCTGGATCCGCATGAGCTTATGCGACCTGTTCATTCCATCAGGCAACAGGCTATGAGAATGACGCATTAACTCCGTATAGATCACCGGCAAGAACGATGAATAAAAACGAACGTTATCTTCGATGACAATGATCGCTTGCACCCCCATCTCACCAGTGTCTCTTGCAACATTCATACGATCTTCAACGTACTTCACGATAGCAAGCAAGATCCGCACGTCGCCCTGCCAAAGAAACACTCGATCCACTTTGGATCCAACCTGTGATACATCCACATCACTTAAATCGCGTATGTCGTAGGCCAAACTAATCACTGGTGTTTGAAGGCCAGCTGCTTCCACTTTTTCAGCAAGCGTTTTTGCACTCATATCAGCGACATGCATCGAACTAATGATGAGATTGTACCGACCCTCATCACGTGCAATGCGAAGTGCATGATCACCGGTTGAGACCCGACGTAATCGAGGTGTATGGTGTAGATCGAGATCGAGAAATTCGTCGAGCATCACCTCACTGAGTTGCCCGTCCTCAGAGAGAATGAAGGAATCGTAGAGTGTGGAGACAAGAAGAATATCGTTAACGCGATACCGTCCGAGATCTTTGAAGCTTCTGAGTCGGCTGCCGGAACCGAGCGATCGCTTATCGGGCCGAACATCGGGCATCGGTAATTACCCCTTGTATACGCTCCAGCCGATTTACCACCCTGGTTGGGGCCTCACACTGATGGACCCCAAACAGTGTCCCACAGTCTCGGCTCAAGGCAGAGCCAGCTAGACTATTCCTTGATCCAGCATCGAGTCTGCCACTTTCACAAAACCTGCGATGTTAGCGCCACTCACGTAGTTGTTTGGCGTACCGAAATGCTCTGCGGTTTCATAGCACACTTTGTGAACTGCTTTCATGATGTGCTGAAGGCGTTCATCTACCTGTTCGCGCGTCCAAACCAAACGCTGGGCATTCTGTGTCATCTCCAGCCCAGAAGTAGCAACGCCGCCAGCATTAGCAGCTTTCCCAGGGCCATAAAGAATTCCTGCGTCAAGAAATTGTTTGATGCCATCAATTGTTACGGGCATGTTGGCACCTTCAGACACCAACTCCACTCCATTCTTAAGCATCGCCATCGCATCTTTTTCATTGATCTCGTTCTGAGTCGCACTCGGAAATGCACACTGCGCCTGGTGATTCCACAAAGGATTATGGTCAAGTGCAGCATTCCTCGCCGTGAATTCTACATTCTTATATTTATCCGCGTATTCCTTGATACGACCACGGCGTACGTTCTTCAAATCCAATATGAATTCAAGTTTTTCCTTGTCAATCCCAGCCTCGTCATAAATATAACCGCTCGAATCGGACAGGGTTACCGCCTTCGCACCTAATTGAATCAATTTTTCAACCGTGTATTGCGCAACATTACCGCTCCCAGAAACGAGACAAACCTTATCTTCGAGTGATTTGCCCTTAGTCGCCAACATTTCTGCAGCAAAATAAACTGAACCATAGCCGGTCGCTTCAGGCCGTATGAGCGAACCACCCCAATTGAGTCCTTTACCAGTTATTACTCCGGTGAATTCATTGCGCAGACGCTTGTATTGCCCAAACATGTAGCCGATTTCTCGACCACCAACTCCGATGTCACCAGCTGGTACGTCTGTGTTGGGACCAATGTGACGAGCCAATTCGGTCATAAAGCTTTGACAAAACCGCATCACTTCCGAATCGCTCTTGCCCTTGGGATCAAAATCTGATCCTCCTTTGCCTCCCCCCATCGGCAGTGTTGTTAGTGCATTCTTGAAGATTTGTTCAAACGCCAAGAATTTGAGGATGCCTAGGTTCACAGAAGGATGAAATCGAAGACCTCCTTTATAAGGACCGATGGCACTATTCATCTCGATTCGAAACCCTCGGTTGACATGAACGCCACCTTGATCGTCTTGCCAAGGTATTCGAAACATGATGACTCGTTCGGGTTCAACAATCCGCTCAAGAATGCGTGCGTTGCGATAATCGGAGCGCCGTTCCAGCACCGGACCGAGAGAGGTGAATACCTCCTCAACAGCCTGATGAAACTCCGGCTCTGCCGTATTCCTCTCAAGAACACTAGCTAGTACGTCAGAAGTGTAGCTAGTCGCGGTCTGCGAATGAGCCTTCGTTTCCTTGGTCACCATCTGTCAATCCTCCTCACAGTAATATTGTCAGCATCTACCTATTAACAATCTCTCGGCACTTACAAACTCACCAATATATCATGCGCCATCACTTTACTTTCACTAGGAAATTAACAAACTGAAACTATTTGACGGCGCATAAAACTAGGCTGGCATTTCCACTCAACTAGTCACTCGGAATGCAATCAATTGACGAACGGGTTCCAAGCCGATCGAGGCTGTCAGTTCGACTAGATACTCCCCGGGAGCGAGATTCGCCAGTGGTAAACCGAGCTCATAAAAGTCACTTCCTGCGGAAGTCAAGACGACCGGAAGTTTAGCCATGACGTCCCCAGCACGATTGAGCAACCCAGCTTCTACAGACAGACTTGCTTCACTCAGAGCATAGGTTTCAAATCGAATCAGCAATTGATCGCCGCGCCGAAACTCTCGCCCAATCTCCGGCACAGCTTCCGATTGTGTTCGCAACTGACGCATTTCATATGCATTACTTGCGCGAAAGACCATGGCCGAACTGAGTGCTACATCCATTTCCGTAAAATCAGGCACGGTAAAATTCTGAACATCGTTATCTAACACTCTGCCATCAGCACCTTGGATCGATAAATCTAATCTCAATAAACCAGGTTCAACGTCAAACGTAACAATGGGCAGCTGCACCGGCTTTTCTGTACTTGGAGACAAGTCGGACTGGGACGCTATAGCAGTTTCAGCAGGCACTAAGCCTTCGAAGAAGGTCGTCCCTCCCTCATCACGCGCTACAACTTCAACACCAGATACATCCATAGAAGCCCGTCCAGGAACGCGTGGTATTGGCCGCCATACGAAGGTCATTCGAGACAAACCATTGTTGCCTTTCGCTGTACCAATCCAAGTTTGTATCTGAGTTGCGTTTCGACGCGCTTCTAAGACCCGCAAGGCCAAGTCGACATCAGACGGTGCTGCGGCTGGTGCAGGCGCTTCAAGTCTCTCCAGGTCCTCCTGAGACAGTGCCCAGTACCCTTTACGTGCTCGAACATTGAGACCCCGCCTCTTCAGGCGCACTCGAATCTCGTGAAAACGACCGTCAGTTGGAGTGTCGTTCGACGTATAACCCAGAAGATAGTATGCGCTTGAATCCCGCACTGCCTGACGAAGTCCATCAGTCGGATCATTACGGTTAACGATGGCACGGCCGTCGGTAGTCTCGGCCAAATCACGAAGAGTGGCCATAGTCGATCGAAGCATATTGCTGTCATCTGTAAAACCAACACCACTATCGATGTCAAACTCAAAGGAAGCTAAACCTCGAGGGTCCAGAGCATAAATCGACGTATTATTTCGGTTCGCCGTATCAAAAACGCGCTCTAAGTCAGTCCGGATCGACACATCAGCCATCATCTGGCGTGCCGATTCACGTGGGTCATCCGAACCAATGAATGGATTCCGTTGACGTGGGTTATCAAATTCACTAGCAATCGGATTACGTAATTGTGGAGGTACGATATTCGTATACCCTTCGCTCACAAGAATTACTGACTTGCGCCCTTCACGAAGCCCACCCAAGCGAGTCATAAGTGCTCGCAACGCTGTCAGAGATACTTCGTTACGAATGAATTCAACTGTTTCTGCTGATGCACTGGCATAGCGCATCTCAAAGCCATTCCGAGGCTCGTGTTCGTACTTGCGTCCCCTGAATTTTTCTATCGCATCGATAATCGCTTCGTGATTACGTGTCATGCGCACGTCAGTTAATGGGGTCAACGGATACATGACTGCGATAAGATCTGATGGAGACAAGTCGTTACGAATAAAATTTACGAGCGGTTCAATGATCCGTAATCCTGCCCCACGCCTGACGTGATAATCGTCCATAAAGAAGGCAAACAGGCGTACATCTGGACGATTCGCTTCAACCTCCTCATCGTAGACGCTCCGAATCGCCTTAGGTGGTTCTGATGAGCTTTGTATGCTACTTATCTCAAAAAACTGTAGCGTTTCAACTGTCTGTAAATCACCATCCTCGAACACTTCAAAATCTTCGATTGTTAGATCAGTAACTGGATTATCGTCATTGTCCGTGACGATTACGTCTACACGAACGAAATTGATCCCTGTACGAAATACAGGTTGTTCAGCTTGAGCTTCCTGGACCTGCTCAGGAGAAGCAGGTTGAATCTGGTGAGCTTCTCCAATACCAAAGTGGACTGAAACGACAAAAAATAAAGAGAAGTTAAGGATTCGAGACATGAGCTGATTCATGCGACGAGCCAAGTAGCCTGAAGATGAGCCCTGCACAACTGCCCTACCATGCCATCCACGTTTTAATGATAACATTTCGCAGCAACCAAGGCGGTCTCGTCATTTTTGTGGATGCAGCTAAAAACCATGACATCAAATCAATGGTCGTAAGCACATTCGCCTAGAAGACATCGTGACAAATAATACGTCTGAGACACCCAGCCCGCTAACCAAGTTAACCGAAGAAGAACTTTTATTCCGTACGAGCGTGCGTTCCTTCGCCGACGAATGTATTCGTCCACTCGTACGTGAGATGGACACATCCAAGACGATTCCTCGAGCTCTCATCGATGATTTGTTTAAGCTTGGGTTAATGGGTATTGAAGCGCCAGACGATTTTCAAGGTTCTGGCGGATATTTTTTTCAGACTATTTTAGCCATTGAAGCAATTTCACGTGTCGACCCATCGATTGCACTCCTTGTCGATGTGCACAACACGTTAGTCATTAATGCACTACTCCAGTGGGGCAATCAAGACCTAAAACGTCGCTATATTCCAAGATTAACTTCCAGTACCGTCGGAGCCTATGCACTCTCAGAATCAAGCTCCGGAAGCGATGCATTTTCATTGACAACCCGTTGCATTCCTCGTGATGGAGCCTTTGAACTTACAGGGCGAAAGTTATGGATCACGAATGCGGCCGAGGCAGACATTTTCGTTGTTTTCGCCAATGCAAAACCCGAATCGGGACATCGTGGTATTACAGCCTTCATCGTAGAGCGCGATATGGAAGGTTTTAGTATCGGAGTAAAAGAAGACAAGCTCGGCATTCGCGCTAGTAGCACGTGCGAATTAATTCTTGACGCTTGTCTCGTCCCGAATAGCAACCTCCTCGGTGAAATTGGTCAAGGATATAAGGTAGCCATGGAAACTCTGAACGCCGGCAGGATCGGCATTGGCGCACAAATGGTTGGTCTCGCCTCTGGCGCATTGGATCATGCTGTCGCCTACACGAAGGAACGCAAACAATTTGGCAAACCGATTGCAGATTTTCAAGGAGTGCAGTTTCAACTTGCCCAAGCTGCAACTGAGTTAGAAGCTGCGCGACTTACCGTCTACAACGCCGCCCGTTTAAGAGACGGCGGCTATAAATTTCTCACCGAATCGGCGATGTGCAAGCTTTTTTCATCAGATGTCGCTGAAAAAGTTACCTCGCTTGCTGTGCAGCTTTTTGGAGGCTACGGATACGTAAAAGATTATCCCGTTGAGAAACTGTACAGAGATGCGAAAATCGGCCAAATCTATGAAGGAACTTCTAATCTGCAGTTGCAAACAATCGCGAAGCAAATCTTGGAAAATAGATTTTAAACATTCACTCGAATGTGGAAATCGAAATCAGTTACGCCAATACAATTTAGCTTTTCTTCTCGGATACAACCAGACGCTTAAAAACAGGCCTCAGTTTGGCAGCTGTTTGTTCGAGTTCTTCTGGTAGCACTCGGGTGTCACCAATTACAGTCATGAAATTTGTATCACCAGACCAGCGTGGCACAACGTGTACGTGGATGTGGTCCACAACCCCAGCGCCTCCCGCACTGCCAAGATTAATACCAACGTTCAACCCCTGTGGTGCATAAACCTCAGTTAGTGCAACTTCAGCAAGCGCCGTCAATGTAATAATTTCAATCCGCTCTTGCACTGTCGCCGAAGTCAATGAAGGTAAATGTCGCTTAGGAACAACCATTAAATGACCTGGACTATAAGGATAGAGATTGAGTTGAATGAAACAAGTCTCCCCTTGATAAAGCGAGAGTGTTGATTCTGAATTTTCCGTTAAGACTTCACAGAAGATACAGTCCCGCGACCGGTTGGCACTGACCACGTATTTCAATCTCCAAGGGGACCAGAGGTATTTCACGAAACGCGAACCTAATGAAACGGGATGGAAATCAGCAACATCGAGATGCTCGCTTTTGATCCCATGCGACATCTCATACAGACGTCAGTATTGCCGTAAGTTGGTATTGTCCGGCAAAGTTGCGACACTAGGTATTGAAGCCGTCGACTCTTTGGAACGTCGATTAATTAACTCTTTCAGGTCTTTACCCGGTTTAAAATAAGGCACCTTCTTCGGCGGGACGTCAACCCTATCGCCAGTTTTAGGATTTCGCCCCTTCCGCGGCTCACGCTGCCTTAACCGAAAGCTCCCAAAACCCCGAAGTTCAATCTTTTCACCGCGATGCAAAGCTGTAACAATACTCTTGAATACCGTGTCGACAATGACTTCGGAATGCTTCTTGGTAAGTTCGGAAACACGCGAAACCTCTTCAACAAGCTCCGCCTTTGTCATACCGCTCCCCCTACTCGTTGCCCAAGACGATTAAACCAAGGTCAAGCTAAGTTTTACTCTTGAAGACGTTTAAAGTGGTCACCTAATGTGGCTTCTGGCGAACTCGACTGCTCATCCTGAGATGTCCAGTCAACCGCTTCATCACCTAACTTAAGCGCCCGTATACTCAAACCGATCTTTCTGTCTACTGCACTGAGCTTGATGATTTTCATCGAATAAGTTTGGTCAACCTCTAATTCAATCTTCTCGTCACCCTGCTCATCGTCAAACTCCGAAACATGAATCAGCCCTTCGATTCCGTCGGCAAGCTCAACAAAGGCGCCGAAATTCGTCAATTTGACGATCTTGCCTTCGACAACATCGCCAGCGCTGTTGTTGGAGAGAAACTCGTCCCAGATATCCGTTGACAGCTGCTTAAGGCCCAATGATAGCCGTTGGTTTTCAGCGTCCACATTGAGCACCACCGCCTCCACTTCGTCACCCTTGTTCACTACTTCAGACGGGTGCTGCAACCTTTTGCTCCACGACATGTCAGATATGTGAATCAATCCATCGACACCTTCTTCAACCTCAACAAAGGCACCGAACTCGGTAACATTCCTAACAGTCCCAGTAATTTTCGTACCGAGTGGATAACGATCGGCAATTTGTAGCCATGGATTTACTTCGATTTGCTTCAAGCCTAGTGATATCCGACGAGCATTCGGATCAACACCCAGCACCAACGCTTCCACTGTGTCCCCAACGGTTAAGATTTTGGACGGGTGTTTAACCCTCTTACTCCAAGACATTTCTGATACATGGATCAAACCCTCAACACCAGGTTCCAGTTCTACAAAAGCCCCGTAATCCGTTAAACTTACGATGCGACCACTAACACGTTCATTCACCGGATAGCGATCACCCACACCGTCCCACGGATCTGCAATAAGTTGCTTATACCCCAAGGAGACCCGCTCAGTCTCTGGGTCAAACTTAAGCACAATCACTTCTGCTTCATCGTTAATCTTGAACAACTCCGACGGATGTGAGACTCGGCCCCAAGACATATCTGTGATATGCAATAAACCGTCTAGACCTCCAAGATCGACAAACGCACCATAGTCAGTCAGATTCTTGACAACACCCTTAATGACCTTGCCTTCGGCCAAACTACTTAACGTTTTCTGTTTCTTGTCAGCGTTTTCTTCTTCCAGTAAAATCTTGCGTGACAACACGATATTGCCACGCTTCTTGTTTACCTTAATGACCCGCATCCGTAGTTCTTCCCCGCGGAGCGAATCCAGATTTCTAACAGGGCGAACATCGATTTGCGAACCTGGAAGAAAGGCTCGAACACCAATATCGACTGCCAGGCCACCTTTAATTCGTTCGATGACGTGTCCAATAACAACTTTTTGATCGTTATAGGCTTTTTCGATCTCATCCCAGATCTTCATCTTCTCGGCTTTTTCACGGGAGAGCACAACATAGCCGTGTCGATCTTCTGTACGCTCAAGCAGTACATCTACACTGTCACCCACATCAACCACGACCTCACCACGCTCGTTACGGAATTCTTCAATCGCAATCATGCCTTCCGATTTATAGCCAACGTCGACTACAACTTCAGAAGATGTGACTTGAAGTACTGTGCCACTGACTACTTCACCTTCAGCGATATTTCGAAAACTGCTGTCGTACAGTTCTAACAGGCGGGCGTACTCATCCGGGTCTGGGGTATCGGGATCTTCCACGAAGTCGTGCAGTTCCGATTTGACAACGGTGCTATCTGGACCTCCTTTAGTCAGTTCGATATTTTCCGTTTCATCTGCGCTGGGCATGCTCTTCGGGCCCTCCCCATTTTTAGTCTGTTAATTCGAATCTGCGAGGCCTGTTCAAGCAACCATAAGCGCATAGCTACACTCTTCGAAGTAACGATAAGATACAGATTATACGCTACTTATCTCCGGGCAGTCAAGCTTCGACAGCGCAGTGAAACTGCCAGAATGTGGTCCAAAACACATCCTACAACCCATGGCTCACTGACTAATAATGACCATGACAACACGCTCGAACAAGATGATCTTACGGCCTAACGATCTAACCAAGGCTGTGTTGGGAAGGTATCTAAAGTTACTCGGAATCGCTGCCACCAAGCTTGGCATGCACCAAGGTCAACACTCGCTGAACAACTTGTTCAACGGGAACACCGGTAGTGTCGACAAAATCAGCATCTTCAGCCAGTTTCAGCGGTGAAGCAGCACGAGTTCGATCTAATTCATCGCGGGTCGCAAGGGCGGTCGCTACAAAAGCTAGGTCATGGCCTTTTCCGCTCGCATGGGCTGGATCCGCAGCTCGACGGCGAGCCCGTTCGTCAGCCGTGGCATCAAGATAAATTTTCACAGTGGCATTAGGAAAGACAACAGTTCCAATGTCTCGCCCTTCCATCACTAAACCTCCACATTCGCCTAGTGCCCGCTGTCGCGCTACTAGTGCACGCCTGACATCTGGCAACTTTGCGACTGCAGCCGCTGCAACATCTATCTCCGGTGTACGGATTGCCTCAGTAACATCATCACCGTCAATGACCGTGCGACCATTTTCGAAGCCGAAGATAACCCGCTCAGTCAACTTCGACAATCCCGCTTCATCATCAAAAGCCACCTTCTCCAAGCTAGCTTTCCATGCCACAGCCCGATACATCGCACCGGTATCAACATATTGGTACCCGAGCTTGGTAGCAACGGCACGAGCTATGGTTCCTTTCCCCGCGCCAGACGGACCATCAATTGCGATAACTGTGTGTGCTTCTGCCATAGAGCCTACTCAACTCATCTTATCTTGCGAGTGTGACACCTCGCTTGCGCGGACCAACGCAGCAATTTCAGAATTAGTTAAAAGTCTGTGTTTACCAACTTTAAGAGAAGAATCACGAAGTGGGCCGATCTGTGTACGGCGAAGGCGAATCACGGGATGACCAATCGCTTCGCACATTTTTCTCACCTGTCGATTCTTGCCTTCACGAATCGCAACTCGCAATAAAGCGTTTTCACTGCTTTTTGCTTTAAGTCTACGCAGAAACTTCACTGAACTCGAAGCAGTGCGGCGTCCATCAATCACGACACCGCGACGAAGCGAGTCTATCGCCGCCTGGCTTGGTACGCCTCGAACTCGCACTTCGTAAACACGCTCTACACCATAGCGAGGATGTGTGAGTCGAGCGGCTAACGTACCATCGTTTGTCAGAATCACAAGGCCTTCTGAATCGTAATCGAGTCGTCCCACCGGATAGACGTACTCCCGTACATTTGAAATCAGATCAAGGATGGTTCGACGTCCTTCAGGGTCGAACCGGGTGGTGACATAACCACGCGGCTTGCACACCAGAAGGTAGATTCGAGGGAGCCCAGTAATTACCTTCCGGCCGTCGACCCGAATATCATCAAGATCTGGATCAGCCTTTGCTCCAAGCTTTGTTACAGAGCGACCGTTAACAGTTACCCGTCCAACTTCAATGAGTCGTTCTGCTGCGCGACGGGACGAAATGCCAGCAGACGCTAGAACCTTTTGAAGGCGAACCTTGGGTGATGGCATTGGACGCTCAATGGATGCTCGATTTATCGTCGGAGGTAGACTCTTTTACTTGCGCAGCTTCTTCGACGGACTCCTGTTGTCGTGGTGCATCACCAAGTTCTTGCACCGGCAACGGCTCGTCCTCTGCTGTACTTGTTTCGGCTAATGATTCTGCGATCTCTAACCCAAACGCTTCAGCCATGTCTTCAACGTTAGGAAGATCCTTGAGATCGCTTAGTCCAAATCGAATCAAGAATTCCTGTGTGGTCGCGTAGAGAAAAGGACGACCAATTACCTTTTTCCGTCCGACCACCTTGATTAGTCGACGCTCGATTAATGTACTTAGGACGCCCGAAGTGTTCACCCCTCGAATCTCGGAAACTTCAGGCGCTGTGACCGGCTGACGATAGGCAACAACGGCAAGGGTCTCCAGCGACTGAACTGTTAATTTTTGTGTGCTACGCTCATGGAACAAACGACGCACCCATTCGTGCAATTCCGGACGAGTCACGATTTGAAAGCCGCCTGCTACTTTAACTAGTTGCAATCCTCCAGGTCGATCGTAATCAGCCTCTACCGCCGCAAGAGCCGCTTCAACATCTTCCTGTGGCTCATCTTCAAGAAGTTTAAAGAGCGTCTTGATCGTCAACGGTTCTGGCGACGCGAACACCAGCGCTTCAATAATTGGTTTTAACTGATCAGACACCCTCTCCGCTCCTTTACCTCAGATTAGGCTAATGGATCACCAATCGGCGTTGGCGCATCAGCGGGACGCGCTCGTTTATATATCCGAATAGGACCAAACGAGCCATCTTGAAATACCCTGACAAGTTTCAGCCGAATCATTTCCAGTAATGCCAAAAATGTCGTAATCAAGTCCGCACGCGAAGAAGTATCAGCAAACAACTCCTCAAAGCCAGAAGCTTCTGTTTCTGAAAGCCTCGCGAGAAGTTGTTCGATACGGGTTTCGATCGAGATTTGTTCGATCGGTAAAGCCATTGACGGTCGCTGCTTGGCTCGTTCAACAACTGCTTGAAAAGCCGTTAGCAGGCTAAACAAATCGACCTCAAGCTCTGGCTCGTACTCTTCACCGGCAATCTCTGAGATACGATCGTCAGGACGACCCCATTGAGCGCTACGTACGGTCTCTCGCTCATGTAACAGTTCAGCTGCTGCCTTAAATTTCCGATGCTCAATCAGTCGAAGCATAAGCGCTTCTCTTGGATCTTCTTCAGATCCTTCTTCACTTGAAACAGGCCGCGGTAACAATGCACGCGATTTGATATGAATCAGTGTCGCGGCCATTAACAAGAACTCACCAACAACGTCGAGATCGAGTTCCTGCATCAACTCCAGATACTCAAGATACTGTTCTGTAATAAGCGCAACCGGAATATCCTGAATGTCAATCTCATGCTTACGAATCAAAAAAAGGAGTAAGTCGAGGGGGCCCTCGAAATTCGCAACCTTAACAGGATAGGCCTCAAGAAGTGATTCAAAATTGTCTGGTCGCTGCATAATTAAAACATCCCTGAGACAAATCAGAACACTGTTATTCGTACGAGAGGTTCACAGCCTCTCGAACACGAGCCATCGTTTCCTTCGCGACCCGCCGTGCCGTACTAGAGCCGTCGAACAAGATTTCACGAATTTTTTTCGGATGAGCGAGTAACTCTGTTCGTCGTTCTCGAATCGGGTCCAGCATTTTATTTAGACAACTCACCAGTTTCTGCTTGACCTCAACATCACCAACCGTCCCCGCCCGATAGCGCGTCTTAAGGTCGTTAACCTCATCTATATCGGGATTAAACGCATCGTGATACATAAATACTGGATTCCCTTCGACGGTACCAGGAACGTCAGCACGGACCCGCTTTGGATCCGTGTACATCTTCATGACTTTTTTGCGCACTGTCTCGGCATCGTCAGACAAATCGATCGTATTGCCATAACTCTTGCTCATTTTGCGATTATCAAGCCCTGGTAATCTTGGAAAGTGCGTCAACAGTGGTTGCGGCTCAACAAATACTTGACCATAAAATCCGTGAAAGCGCCGAACCACCTCTCGAGTCAATTCTAGATGCGGCACCTGATCCTCACCAACGGGCACGTAATGGGCTCCGTACATAATGATGTCTGCAGCCTGCAACAGCGGATATCCTAAAAATCCAATGGTTGATAGATCAAGATCCGTCAGCGCATCGATCTGCTCTTTGTAGGTTGGTACTCGCTCTAGCCAAGGCGTTGGGACCACCATCGACAACAACAAGTAGAGCTCAGCATGCTCTGGTACAAGTGATTGTACAAAAAAAGTACTACGCTCAGGATCAAGACCGGCTGCCATCCAATCAGTCACATTGTCCAAGGCGTAATCCGTTAAGCCCTCTGTTGAAGCATAGTCGCTAGTTAACGCATGCCAATCAGCTACAAAATAAAAACAGTCATAACGATTCTGTAGTTCGGCCCAGTTCTTCAATGCACCACTCAGGTGGCCAAGGTGCAACTGACCTGTGGGGCGCATCCCTGATAAAACGCGTTTTTTCATAGTCTCAGTATACGGTTGTGACAGACATCAGTAGCCGTGAAAGAAAGAGGTACGGTGGTCCGATAATCGCCCCGAGTGTTCCGGTCAAGAGTAACGCATAGAGCAGTAAAAAACCGTACGGTCGGACAAGTCGGTCGTACGGCTCGCCGAGCCACATTGGCAACATGCCGCCAAGCACATTACCACCATCTAGCGGTGGGATCGGAATCATATTGAAGACAGCCAAGAGCAAATTAATCTGAACTGCTAAGTTTGCCAACTGAAAAATCCTGACCACGGGACCACTTAGCCCAGCTAGATCGTAGGATAGGAAGCTCGGTTGTCCCCCTAAAACATCCACGTTTGTTGCCCACACAGCGAGCAGGCGCATCATTAAAGCTCCTGCTAATGCAATCCCCAGATTACTGATGGGACCTGCTGCTGCAACCCAGACAAAGTCGCTGCGATCGTTTCTGAGATTTGCTACGTTGACCGGTACGGGTTTAGCCCATCCAATGATAGGTGCACCGGTGGAAAAGGCTATGAGTGGCAACAAAACTGTACCGATTGGATCTACATGTACTAGGGGGTTCAGTGTGATACGTCCTAGGCTCCGCGCAGTCGGATCCCCAAGCCAGTTAGCTGTCCATGCATGAGCTGATTCGTGGATGGTTAACGAAAACAGCAAAACGATAAAGGTGCTCAGCAGATCGATAATGTTGAAATCGGGCAATGCACTCAAGAATAAGGGCTCTACACGAAGAGAGCAAGTGCTACCAGCTAGATCTTTGTTACACGTCCTTATCGTGCTGCTGCGAAATAGCTCAGAACAGCATCGGCAACACGAGCACCAACTACGGTCATTAATTCCTCACGTGACGCCCGACGCACACCAGCCACGCTACCAAAGCGCGTTAATAATGTGCGCCGTCGCTGTAAACCGACACCAGGAATGCTGTCCAGTGCCGATCGAAGTTGTCGTGCAGTTCGTGAGCGGCGATGGAAGGTCACCGCACACCTATGGGCTTCATCGCGGATTCGCTGCAAGAGAAGCAAAGCTTCGTTAGCCGACGGTAATGTAATGGGATCTGGACGGTCGCGCACTACTAGTACTTCCTTTTTTTTCACTAAGCCAACTGCAACCAGGTTACTCAGTCCTAATTCTTCGAGGGCCGCATACGACGCCGAAAGCTGGCCTTTACCTCCATCAATTACAATGAGGTCTGGAAACGGTCCACCCTCCTCAAGCAGCCTCCGATAACGACGAAATACGATTTCATGCATCGCGGAAAAATCGTCTGGCTTGCCGACCACAGAATCGAGACTACTTGAAGAAGTTCTTCTGTGGATAGACTGCTGCTCCTTTACCAATCCACGAATCTTGAATTTGCGATAGGCGGAACGCATCATGCGACCATTCTCACAAACTACCATCGCGCCAACGGTATCGCTCCCTTGAATGGTAGAAATGTCGAAGCATTCGATCCGATGCAACGATGTGGCCAAGTCAAGTTCAACCCGAAGAATTTCCATCGCAGCATGGTGGCTGACAACCTCCTCCGAGTAGCGTGCTTTATAAGCTATAGTCGCATTCCGCGATGCCAGCTCCAGAAGTGCACGTTTATTGCCGCGTTTAGGTACGGACAAGTGCACCTTTTTCTTCGCTCGCTCCGAAAGCCACTCTTCCACCGCTTCAAGATCATCGATAATCGTCGGCAGAAGCACCTCCGGCGGTGCGGGTCTTGCTTCATAGAACTGCTGAACAGCGATCTGCACAATGTACTCTTCGCGATTGTCACGCAGCTCCTCAGTATCTGCGACGAGTTCAATACGATCGATAACTCGCCCTCGACGCATTTGAAAGACTTGGATAACCACACCAGCCGGCCCCAGCCGCATACCAAACGCGTCACGATCGCCAAGTGTAGGCAAGGACATTTTCTGTTGCCGATGACGGAGCGCTTTAATGGTCCGAATGGCATCACGCCACTCGGCAGCCTGTTCAAAATGTTCGTCCTTTGCAGCCTGAGTCATGCGCGAAGTAAGAGTATTAAGGAGCTCATGATTTCGTCCTTCAAGAAACATTCGTGTGTGCTCGACGGCTTCCGCATATCGTTCCTGACTGCACACATTAGCAACACACGGAGCTAAACATCGTTTGATGTCGTACTCAAGACACGGTCGATCCCGACGCCCTGTGATGACTTCATTGCAAGATCGAATGCCGAAAAGTCGATGTGTGAGAAGCATGGTCTTGCGGGCGAGTGCTGTCGGAAGAAATGGTCCAGCATAGAATGCTCCATCCCGCTGAACTCGGCGCGACACGAGCACCCGCGGAAACGCTTCATTGGTTGTAAGTTGAAGATACGGATAGTTTTTATCGTCTCGGAGTAAGACGTTGTATTTGGGTGCACGGTGCTTAATCAGATTGTTTTCAAGCGCGAGTGCCTCAGCTACCGAATCGGTCACGATAATCTCAAGTCGCTCGACATCGTCAAGAAGGGCATCAATACGAGGGCTCGCACCATGGGCACTTAGATAACTCCGCACCCTATCCCGCAACACGCTTGCTTTTCCCACATAGATGGTGTCGCCCGCGCCGTTGAAGTACAGGTAAACACCGGGTTGTTCTGGTAATGTCGATATCTGAACCTTGAGATCTTGGATAGGCATAAGCTACACTGCAAACCGGCGAGCATGGCTTGACGCCGAACTTAGACTCAATGCGACTGAAGCCGCGTGAGTGAAAATCTGCCGATTGCCGTATTATAGTGTCACGCCTGTCTAAACAGAGTTCTCGATGACATTCACCGGCCTTATCGGCGCAACCTGCATGTTCCCTCTCCGCTTGCTAATCGCGATCAGCGTCAAACTACGTCTGCATCCCAACGTATTGACGTTAATTGGCGTACTCATCAACATTTTGGCCGCCTGGGCCTTGGCGCAAGGACGCTTCACATTGGCGGGCATTATCATGACTGTCGCCAATATCTTTGACTTTATTGACGGCAAGGTGGCCGAAGAATTGCAATTGGGCTCAGAGTTCGGAGGCTTCTGGGATTCAGTCATGGACCGGTTCTCAGACATCTCATTATTCATCGGTCTTGTCTACCTTTACGCACAATTGGGTCGAACCGACTATGTCGTCATTACTGCACTAACCATGATGTTCGCAGTATTAACGAGCTACACACGCGCACGCGCCGAATCGGTAATCTCAAAATGCAAGGTAGGTTTCATGGAGAGGCCGGAGCGTATCGTCTTATTTATGATCGGTGCTTTTACAAACAGAATGGCTGCGGTCCTCTGGGTAATTTGTATTCTTTCGGCTCTCACAGTAGCCGACCGAATCTACTACACCTGGCGCGAGCTTAATCACGAACGGACAGGAGCCACAGTATGACGCTGCGCCAACTAGCATTCTTGCCGTTCTTAGTCCTTTGGAATGCAGCGTACTGGACCTACGAGCGTGCAACGTGGCAATACGATCTCTTGGTTCTTGCCATATTGGCATTCGTTTGGATTACACCACCCGCCTGGTTAAATGACCCCACAGCTGATGGCCCAGGCCTTATTGGCTGGCTACGCTTGTTTTTTGAGTGAAAGGCTTCGCAAGAAAGTCTAGTAATCCTGTCTGCTTTTAGTTGGTTCTTCCGGTTTACTAAACATCATCCCGCTCATCGTGGACACCAAGATCAAAACTCTTACCGGTAAAGTGAATGTCGTGAGTGGCAATTTTTTGACGAAGAAGACGTCTTACCTCACCATAATGTAATTGAGGTACGACCAAGCGACGCGCCAACTGTCGCCGGCGGTAAATGACGATTAGCGTCGGCGGGTCGCCTTCACGCCAGGTCAAACCACCGATCTCCGTATACCGAACGAAGCCGGTCTCAACCCATATCCCATCTTCGTAAAGCCCACGGCCGATCCGAATATTTAACTGAATAGCATAAGCGTAATAGATAAACATCATACTCTCGCCGAACAACTGCATCGGAGGACGTTGCTGAATAACAAGTTTAAAGAAGACCAACACTCCAAGCACAACACCAATTGCAAGCAAGAGACCATATAACGGTGGACGAGCATTTCGCCACGTCAACAGTGCCGTCCCACGGAGTTGACGAAATCGAAAGTAAGCGAAAAACACTCGCAAGTTGGCAACCAAAAAGCCAACGCCTAAGATCAATAAGATGTTCGACAGTGGCGATCCATCCATCGTACTACCTTGACTGTTCACAAATCGGCGTGTGGCTCCCACCTACACGCGCGACTGGTACTCGCTTGTTTCAGTATTCACCCTAATCTTATCGCCCACATTAATAAAAGAGGGAACCTGAACGACGAGACCAGTTTCAAGTGTCGCAGGCTTGATCTGGGCACTGGCTGTTGCACCCTTGATGGCAGGTGGTGTGTCTTGAACTATTAAATCCACGGTCTGAGACAGTTCGACACCAATTGGTTCATCTTCGTAGAACGCAACACGAATGACTGCTTCTGGCACCAAATAATTAACCGAATCACCCAGGGTATCGCTTGTCATTTGCGTCTGCTCGAACGTTGCCGTATCCATAAAGTGATACACGTCTCCATCTGAGTACAGATACTGCATTTCATGTTCGTCAAGTATCGCCCGCTCAACATGATCTTCTGACCGAAATTTATGGTCGACCAACGTAGCCGATCGAATATTCCTGAGACGTGATTGGACGAACCCGTGCCCTTTCCCAGGCGTTAAGTGCATCAAATTTAATACCCGAAATAAATCTTGGCCCCGCTTGATCAACATCCCCTTACGAAGCCGAGTTGCTTGAATGGAGTTCATCGCCCTCTTTCCTTTGTGCTAACAATAATTACCAGTGCAAGTTACAGATCGTAGCATAATGATTTTCGGCACGGCAAAACGAAAATAATCCTTGTTCGTAAACAGGTTTTCAGATTTCGTCGTATGCTTGTAGGAATGCTTCATGGAGGATGTTCATGTTGAAACGTTTATTTGTACCATTACTTCTATTCGTATGCGGATTACTAGCCGGCCTTGTTTTAACGGGACGACTTCGCTACGCCGAGGAAACGACAGCAGAAACCATCGCCACCGTGGCGTCACAGCAAGCTGCCGCACCCACGATTACCACAAATGTACCAGACTTCACGGGTATTGCTGCGGCGCGCATCGAGAGCGTGGTTAATATTTCGTCACAGACCCTTGAGCCGCGCCAAATGTCACCGTTCGGTGGCGATCCATTTTTCCAATATTTTTTTGGTGACGAACCAGATTTATTCGGTTGGGACCGTCAAGAGAGTCTGGGTTCTGGAGTCATTGTCTCTCAAAACGGCTACATCCTCACAAACAACCACGTCGTCGGTAACCCTGACGCCGAGGTAACAGTCACACTCGTCGACAAGCGAGAATACGTAGCCGAAGTGATTGGGGTCGACCAGTGGACAGATCTCGCACTGCTAAAAATCAACGAAGAGACCCTGCAACCTGCTCCTTGGGGCAACTCTTCAGGCTTGAAAGTTGCCGAATGGGTTCTTGCCATTGGAAATCCATTTCAACTGAATCAGACAGTCACGTTGGGTATCGTGAGCGCTGTCGGTCGAGCGAATCTCGGGATTGCAACTTATGAGGATTTTATCCAAACCGACGCCGCAATCAATCAAGGCAACTCAGGTGGCGCACTCATTAACGGTCGCGGTGAACTGGTGGGTATTAACACTGCAATCTATAGTCAGAGTGGCGGTGACCAGGGTGTCGGTTTCGCGGTGCCCAGCAACTTAGCACGTCGTGTCATGAAAGATTTCATCGAATTCGGTGAGGTACGGCGCGGGTCCATCGGGTACATCGAAATAGCGCCATTGACAAACCGGCTGGCTGCACAATTGGGTGTCCCAGATGGTCGCGGCGCTCTTATCCAGCGAATGCGACGAGATTCGGCAGCCTACGATGCTGGATTACGGCCGGGTGACGTGGTCATAACATTTGAAGACACCTCCGTCGAGGATGCATCACATCTACTCCGCCTGCTTGCCGACGCGAATATCGGTAAGACCGTTACCCTCGGTGTCATTCGGGATGGCGATTTATTTGAAATCGAGGTGCAAATTGCTCTGGGGCAATAGGGTGGCGGCTGATAGTCACACCCGCCATAGGCTTTGAAACCGCGACTTGGTCCATTGCGAAGCATCGCCAATTCCGATCAGTGCCCACTCGAATCCCAACACGTTCGCTCCAACCAATAGTTTCAAAACGACTCATGCCAGATTCAACGTGGAGCTGAGCCTCACACAAGTTGAGTCCGTTTTGACGCAAATCGACACCTAGCGCCCGCGTCAAATTTCCAGGCCCACGACATAACTCATGCTCGGCCAGCCGTGTCCGACTGTTTCGTGCGCGTTGCCGCCGTCGCTGCATCTCTGGAATGCCTTCAAGTGGAACTAAGGCCCGAATCAAGACAGCAGCTGGCACTCCGCTAGGTTCGGTAACCACATTAAGTAAATGATGTATCCCATAATTGAGATAGATGTAAGCGTAGCCTGGTGTTCCGTACATTAGCTTGTTCCGTCTAGTCAACCCGGAGGACGCGTGACAGGCTGGGTCGTCCTCACCAATGTAGGCTTCCGTTTCGACGATGGTTCCAGACATTTTCCCTGCACGAGTAACGTGGACAAGTACGCACCCGATCAGTGAACGCGCAACGTCCAGCGTTGGTTGAGTATAAAATTGGCGATTAAGACGTCGCATTGAGTGTCCTCACATCCCAGACTCAGTGCTTAACACAAACCCACGTCATCTATCGTCCGTTCCAGTCGCATAGGCATGAGGACGTCCCTTCGCAAGCACCTCACGAAGGTAGCGACCCGTATGTGAATGCTCGACTTTCGCGAGAGCTTCCGGTGGTCCAGTAGCCACAACCTGTCCACCTGCCAGACCTCCTTCAGGTCCAAGATCGATAATCCAGTCAGCCATCTTAATCACATCGAGATTATGCTCGATGACTAATAAGGTATGGCCAGCCTGCAAAAGTTTCCGAAACGCCGTGAGTAACTTTGCAATGTCATCAAAATGCAAGCCAGTCGTAGGTTCATCGAGAATATACAGAGTACGGTCACTCCCATGTGCAGATAATCGTGATGCAATCTTAATGCGCTGCGCTTCCCCACCCGAGAGCGTCGTCGCTAACTGCCCCAGCCTGAGATACCCCAGACCAATCTCGTCGAGGACCTGCAACCGACGCAGAACTTTTTGAGAATTATTAAAGAAGAGAAGTCCTTCCCGCACTGTCATATTTAAAATTTGGTCCACATTACGTCCGCGGTATTTCACTTCGAGCACCTGAGGCTTATACCGTGCACCGTTGCACTGATCGCATGGCACAAACACGTCGGCAAGGAACTGCATTTCTACACGGACTACCCCCGCGCCCTCACAAGTATCGCACCGCCCACCTGGCACATTAAATGAAAAGTGACTAGGTGTTAACGCAAGCGCTTTTGCATCTTTCGTTGATGCCAGCAACGCACGGATTGGATCAAACGCCTTGAGGTAGGTCACTGGATTGGAACGGGGGGTTCGACCGATTGGGGATTGGTCAATCAAGGCCACGTCATCCAAAAGTTCTCCACCCTCAATAGCACGATGCGCACCAATAGGTTTATCCCATGATCCTTTGATGCGCTTAAGTCCAGCGTACAGAACATCATGCACCAGCGTTGATTTCCCTGATCCACTCACACCAGTTACGCACGTCAACGTATTAAGTGGAATTTCAACATCGATGTCTTGCAGGTTATGCTCGCTGGCACCAAACACCCGAAGCTTTTGCTCCCGTAGTTTTCGGCGCTTTTGTGGTATTGGAATGGCTAATTCATCACGAAGATACTTCGCGGTCAATGAACGCTTCTGTGCAAGTAATTCCTCAAATGTACCTGTGAAAACCACACTGCCACCATGGTCACCGGCACCGAGCCCCAAGTCGACAACATGGTCTGCGACACGAATCATGTCGGCATCGTGCTCAACTACGACTACGGTATTCCCTTGATCGCGTAGCCGTTGCAGAATTGCAATTAATCGCTGATTGTCGCGTGGGTGGAGGCCAATCGAAGGTTCGTCAAGGACGTACAAGGTCCCAACTAAGGCCGATCCCAACGAGGTGGCTAAATTGATCCGCTGTGCTTCCCCACCAGAGAGCGTGGACGACAAGCGATCAAGGGTGAGGTAATCCAAACCAACATCACCCAAAAACGTGAGTCGCTTCCGGATCTCATTGAGAACTCTCTCAACAATGGCATTCTCCCGATCGTCAAGTGCCAGATTCGAAAAAAACACCGCTCCTTCCGACACCGTAAGTGCACAGATCTGATCAATCGTGCAACCGTCGATCTGCACGTCTCGGGCTTCAGGACGCAACCGCGTTCCCGCGCAATCAGGACATTTGAGATACCCACGGTATCGACTTAGAAAGACTCGAATATGGACCTTGTACTTCTTTCGTTCCAAACGCCGAAAAAATTCTCGAATACCATCATACCCTTCACCATCACCTTCAATAATGAATTCACGGTCTTGGTCGGACATCTCCTCCCACGGCACGTCCAGCCTGACCTTCTGCACACGCGCTGCACGCTTCAAATCCGCCAATTTCTTGCGATAGTGTGGTTTACTCCATGGTTCGATCGCGTCCTGCTGAACCGATCGACTCGGATCTGGCACGACCAAATTCATATCGAGCTCGATAATGTTGCCGAATCCATGACAGGTCGGACAAGCCCCAAACGGATTATTAAACGAAAATAAGCGGGGCTGAGGTACTTCATACCCGAGGTCGCACGTACGACACTCAAAGTGTTCCGAAAATTCGTGACGGGTTGTGCCGGAGCCGGCTTGGTCCACTTCGATCACAAAGGCCGTGCCGCCCCCTTCGTGATATGCAATCTCGATCGAATCAGTCAGGCGTGTGAGCATCTCAGGCGCGACTTTGATCCGGTCGACCACCACCTCGAGGATTGAACCGTTCACCTGCGCTGCAACATTGACATCCTTGAACGCCACTGCCCGCCCATCAACATAGAGTCTCCCAAATCCCTTCCGCCGTAGCGTTTCAATGGTGGCGTGAATCAGATCGACAGACTGAAGAGACTCGGGAGTCCCATTCCCGGAGCCACCTGCCTTCGAGGCGCCATCCTCTGTCGTTTCCTCCTCCACCAGAGCAGGCAATTCCTCTTTGTCGACCTCCGCTGCGCCAGCCACGAGGGGCATCACAAATCCCACAAATAGATGTGTAACGTTGGTCAGTTGAGTTAACTTCTTTGCGACAACTTCTGCCGTTTCTCGAGTCACCGAACGACCACACTGTCGACAGATCGTCTGACCTGCCCGCGCAAACAGCAGTCGTAAGTAATCGTTGATTTCTGTGGTGGTGCCAACAGTCGATCGGGGATTCCGAATGCTATTCTTCTGGCGAATGGCAATTGCGGGTGAAATGCCATCGATCCGATCGACGTCCGGCTTCTCCATCCGCTCAAGAAATTGCCTAGCATACGCAGAGAGCGACTCAACGTACCGCCGCTGCCCTTCGGCATACAGTGTGTCGAAGGCTAAGGACGATTTTCCCGATCCGCTCACACCGGTGATCACCACCAACTGGTTCGTTGACAGCGTCAGATCAATCCCCTTCAGATTATGAGTCCGGGCGCCTTGAATAATGATCTGACCGTTCGTCTCTGATGCAGACTGTGTCATATCGGACCTGTAGAACAGGCGTTTCTTGAGACCGGTAACAGAACATGCTAACGCACGGTTCAGTTGAGTTCAACTGGTCTCCCGTGCGTGATGGATTCGGTGTGCTAGACTCGATATTTGTTGCAGGAGGGGTTGCAAAGCCTCGCCGAAGCCGACGTAGCTCAGTTGGTAGAGCAGCTGATTCGTAATCAGCAGGTCAGCGGTTCGAGTCCGCTCGTCGGCTCCAGCATTCACAACTTGCCTAGGAGGATTCGATGCATGTCTTGTTGCATGTTGGAGCGACAGTGTTGCTTGCCTCACAAGTGATCTCTGCCCAGATGCTGTCACGTGACACGCTCGACATCTACTGGATCGACGTCGAAGGCGGCGCGGCCACGCTCATTGTGACTCCGACCAACGAATCCATTCTGATGGATGCCGGGTGGCTTCGTTCTGACGAACGGGATGCCCAACGTATCCAAGCTGCGATGACCGACGCAGGGATCGACCGTCTCAACTATTTCATCACCTCTCACTTCCATTCCGATCACGTCGGCGGGCTTACCGCCCTCGCCAATCGTGTCGTAATCGATCAGTTCATCGATCACGGCGACAGCGTTGAAGTTGAAGGCTATCCGGAACTCTGGAACCCCTATCTGGCCCTTGTCGACGGTAAACGTCGGAGTGTCACCCCTGGGGACACCCTCCCCCTTCACGGTATGGAGTTCATGTTCGTAACTTCCAACGGTGAAACGATACCGGAAAGCTTGTTGCCAACTGGGCCAAATGCTCTCTGTGACGCTGTGTTGCCCACTGAGCCAGACATGGGCGAGAACGGACAGAGTGTGGGGTATCTTCTGTCACTCGGACCGTTTCAGTTTCTTAACCTCGGTGATCTCACAGTCGATCGTCAGCACACACTCGCCTGTCCAATAAATAAGGTTGGCACCGTGGATCTCCTTCAAGTGCCTCACCATGGGAATGGCCTTGCCCCCGAATTGCTGTGGGCTCTCATGCCACAGGTGACCATCAGCAGCCAAGGGCCTCACAAGGGTGGCAGCGCCGACGGCTTCGAGATCATCTCTCAAATCCCAGGAATCGAAGACATGTGGCAATTACACCGAGCGCTCGACACTGACGACGCGCACAACACCGAGGCACGACTGATCGCCAACCACACCGACGAAGACGAGTGTCTAGGTCACTGGCTTAAAGCAACAGTTCACCGAGATGGGGAAAGCTACGCGGTGCTCAACGGAAGAAACAACATCCGTCAGTCCTATATCCCGCAGTAGAGTGCAGAACTCACCAGGGCATGGTCCGAATGGTGAATTATCTTAAAATGATGTCCTTGGATTGACCTTCCGAATCGACGAATATCATCTGACCTTTCGCTGTCTCGTTCCACGGATTAATCAGCATAATTTCTGTGGCTAGTCCTTGCCCATCGAAAATTGCCGGAAACTCAAGACCCTGGCTTGTGAGCAGGGCTGTTTCAACATACCCGAGTTCATTTTCTACGGATTCTCCACGCAGATTTCGTGTGACCCTCTGCGCGCTGAGTGCCAGAGGCACGTCCGTCCACAGTCGCACCGCACCACGATGCTTCTGCACGTTGAACAATTCACCCAATGACCACACTCGCTGGCTGAAAGCTGGCAGGATGCGCTCCCAACGCCCGTGCTCCTTGCCCAACTCGTCGAAGAGTGTCAAACGTACGGTCGCAGGAGTGCGGGTGGCATTCGCGAAGGTAAAGAGTATCTGTGACTCACCGTGACGAATAATCGACGGCAAGGTGTCAATCGGGAACCAAGCGTTCTGGGTCGAAACCCGTGCCGGGATCTCAGTCTCACTCAAAAGCAGCGTCCCCTTCAACAACCTCACTCGCGCCATCGCTGAGGGAGCGGTCCCTACCGTGGGACGGATCACGCCATAGGAGGTCTCAGACACTCCGTAAGATGACTCAAGACTCCATCGAAACACTTCACCAGGGCCGAGGTGGTAGGGTACAGGTTCAGACGCTCCGGAAACGGCTCCGCTATCTCGACCAAACACGGTGATCACTCCCTCCATAACCGACTCATCAGGGTTGATGAGAACTAGTTCAGAGCGATAGCCGCCGCCGGCTTTCAAACTCGGGATCACCAGCGGACCACGTCCATCCCATCCACTGGAACCATTGGAGGCTAGCACGAGGGTCTCGTCCCTCTCGGTCAAGGTGTGCGTCAAGACCATAGCAGCAACGGGGTGTGGTGCGCTCACTTCGAGCGTGCCCTCGACGACCCATTCGTCGGGGTCAAAGATTTCAAGAAGCCTTGCGCGGAAACCATTCGCCCCCAAGGAAACCTTTGCAGTGCGCACGTGTTCTCCATAGGACAAGCGCAGGGTCACCTGAACTTCTCGGGACTCGGGATTGGTCACTATCAGAGTGACTTGTTGACCCTCGCGCACATCCAGGTAGAACACAGTCTTTGACTGGGGTTGTGGCGTTAGGACACTCGTCTCGCTTAAGAGCATCCGACTGCGTCGTTTTGCCAAGACATCCAACTCGCGTTGCGTGTTGTAGTAGACCAGCATGGCACCCGGTGCAGGCCCACCTTCATTTCTCAGCGATCCACGCCACGCGTGACGAAGGTCCTGGTCAGATTGGTCTCGCCCATTCCAGGCATCCAGCGTTCTATAGCTCATCGTGGTGTTGGCTGGAACGGCTACGGACCGCTCAGCGCGCGGCAGGTCAAAAACCATCAGTCGAGCCCAGAAGGAATCGGTAACGTACAAGCGCTGATGCTCGGGGTCGAAGGTAATTTCACGGGGGTCGAGCAG